>Ga0256404_1001846_pt1 | contig 49147 bp, 66 predicted proteins | sample RumenRJG_01DNA_FD_185990 | JGI IMG/M metagenome (GOLD analysis project Ga0256404, IMG submission 185990) | Bovine rumen microbial communities from Lethbridge, Alberta, Canada - RJG_01 | ecosystem: Host-associated > Mammals > Digestive system > Stomach > Rumen | place: Canada: Alberta | collected...
AGGGCGGTTAGCACCTTCTATCAAGCAAAAGAAACAAGCAATTCTTAGAGTTGTTGATAAACTATCTCAATGGATAAGAGTTGACCAGATTTGCTTAGAAGATGTAAAAATCGACATTCGTGCTTTAGTTGATGGTTATAAGCTTTACAAATGGCAATACCAAAAATCTAACAAACTAGACGAAAACCTTCGAATAGCAACAATTCTTAGAGATGGTTGTTGTATGGAATGTGGCAAAATAAAAACAAGTTTTGAAGTTCATCACATTACTCCACGAAAGAATGGAGGAAGTGACACTTTAAGTAATTTGATAACGCTTTGTCCTCATTGTCATCAAAAGACTTTTGGCAGGGAGCTTTCTTTAGCCGAAAGGTATTATTCCATGATAAAAGGCAAAAATCTCAAAGAGCTAAAATCCGCACAACACGTTATGCAAGGGAAGACTTGGTTTCATGAGGAACTTTCCAAGCGTAGCAAACTAATCTTAACCACAGGATGCGATACCGCAAATAAACGGTTTGACTGGAATATTGAGAAATCTCATTCCAACGATGCAATCTGTATCACGGGATTAAAGCCCGAAGAAACAGAGGTAGTAGAATATACAATCAAACCGATGCGTAGGCAAAGTAAAGCTAAAACAGACAATGTTTTAGGGATAAAACATCATGATTTAGTTGAATACACTTTCAAAAATGGTGAAACACATCGTGGTTATGTAACAGCTCTTTATCCAGAGTTAAATGCTTTAAATTTTCAAAGCAAAACCAAGCATTGTAAAAAAGTTAATGCGAAAAAATGTAAACTTCTTTGGAAATTTAATAAAATTTATTGGTTAAAATGTGTGTAAAATACACTTTTGTACACATTTGTATATGTTTTTAGAAGGAGGAGTTGTTGTATGAGCAATAGTTTTTCAAATGAACGTATCGAAAGACAAGTATTTGATAAACTAGTTGATAGATATAATGATTTAATCAAAGGCGTTAAATTATATGGTTATCCTTTACCAAAAAATTCATATTCTCCAAGCGTAACGGCATCAAAACCAATGATAGATTATCAATTGGTTTATCAAGAAGATTTAAAATATGAAAAATCTGATATGCAACCGCGCTTATATTCTTTACAAACATTACAACGTGCAATAAATTATTTAGAGAATCGTTATAGTTATAATTGTAATTGTTATTCTTTACCGTTGATGTGTCAAACTTGTCAGCATCAATGCAGTACAGATAGTGGTAGTGAAACAGGTCAATGCTCTTGTCAATATGATAAACTAAAACCTGTTTGTCAAACGTATGCATGTCAGACGTTAAAATGTCAGACAATTTCTTCTATCAAATCGTGTGAAAAATGTGAATCTTGTGAATCTTGTCAGTATTATGATACGGATGTTCCTCATTGTCAATCTTGTCAGGATATTTCTTGTCAGACACTTGCTTGTGAAGCGTTGAAGAATCAATGTACTTGTCAAACATGTGAAGGTCAATGCACATGTCAAACATGTCAAACAATTGGATATTATGATTCTTGTCAAAGTCAATGTAAAGTCTAATTTCTCTTTCATATAAATTATGTATAATATGTATGGAGGGAGAATAATGTTAAATTTATCAGGAATTATTGAAGAATCTATTGTTGATGGTGATGGAATTCGTTATGTTATTTTTGTACAAGGTTGTCCACATCATTGTATTGGATGTCAAAATCCTAGCACATGGGAATTCAAAAAAAATGTATTGATAGATGAAAATAAAATTATTCAAAAAATTAAAGAGAATCCTTTATGTAGTGGAATTACATTTAGTGGTGGAGAGCCTTTTACACAAGCAAAAGAACTTACAAAATTAGCAAAACAAATTCATACATTGAATAAAGATGTATGGGCATATACAGGATATACGTTTGAGCAATTAATCAAAAAAGATAATGAGAAAGCAGAATTGCTAAAGAATGTAGATGTTTTAGTAGATGGAAGATTTATTTTAACAGAACGTGATATATCTTTGAAATTTAGGGGTTCAAAAAATCAGCGTGTTATTGACGTACAAAAAACGCTGAAAAATAGGCGAATTATTTTAAAGTATGAATGATGAAATAGCTAAGAGTTTCAACAGCTCTTAGCTATTTTTTGTAAAAGTTTTTCAAAAAAGTGTTGACACTATTGGTGTGTTGATGTATAATAAGTATAGAGATAGGAAAAGAGATAAAAACGGGAGGTAATTAAAATGTTCCGCAACAAGAATTACGAATGGATGCTTAACTTCGATATGTATGAAGATAAATTCTTTGGCTCCATCTATTGGATGTATCTGTATGCAAAGCTGATGCATCAGGGCGACGATAAAGACCGCTATGAGCTTGAAGAAATCTACAACAGCCGTGGTCAGAACGTTCCATTCCCATTCTGCATCCTTACGAGCATCTTTGGTTTTGGTGACAGATATAAAGAAACCTGCAAAGAATTTATCCAGAAGACAATTCGTGCTTATTATGATGATAATATTGAACGTGATAATAACACAAAAATGGATAATCTTGCAAAAGAAAGAGAAGAACTTGAACGTAAAGCTAACTTACATTCATTTGGCTATGTTCGTAAAGAACTTCAGGAAGAAGCAGAAATTGAAGAAATGCGTTTGGATAGCATTCATACAGAAAAACAGAAAACTTTCAAACATGACCCAAAAAATCCGAAGCTTGTAATCAAGAGTGGTGTTGGTACTTACCTTCGTGAAGGTGTTCAGATTCTTCGTCAGGACGATGTTGTTATTAATCAGCATGGAGGTACAACAACGGTTGTTCATGGTGTGGTTTTTGATATGTATAATGGTTTTTATGCATGTGCAATTTATTGTGACAATGATAAAGATGAAAATGGTTTACCTCATGTGACTACGTTTCATTCTCGTAGATATGCCGACGTTTCCTATGAAACGTTTAGCGGATATAGAGGGCGTGTTCAGGGTATTATTTCTATGTACATGGAAACTTTAGCTCAGTCGAAAAGATGGGCAACTATTGACGGTGGTTTGGCTTTCCTTCGTAATCTTGAACAGAAAGTGGAAGCGCTTGAAGAAGCGAAACGTTCCAAAAAGTCCACTAAAAACACGACGAAAGTCTCTGCCAAAAAGGACGTAGAACCAGATGTTAACATTGATAAAATCAACAAAGCACTTGGGATTACTGATACTGATGAAGATTTAAATGGTGACATTTTCTAACGCCCTATAACAAGGCTGACTAAAGACTCGGTACTTTAGTCAGTTTTTTTATATTATAAAGACTTATGTCCTTATCTTATTTGTGTCGCAAAGAAGCAATATCTCCAAATTTTTTGTATATTAAGATTATGGATGAAAGCAATATACACAAAAAGATAAAAAAGTCTTAATTAGGTGTTTTATCTGCTTTTTGACAACAATACACGTTGCCATAAACATAGGTGTACTGAGAGGTGTTTTTCTTGATGTCGTATGTAGCTATTGCATTAATAGTCGTTGCCGCAATTTTATACGGTGTGAACTTATACTTTACAAAACTAAGAGATATTAACGCATTGAAGAAAGAAGTAGAAGAACAAGCACTCGCTTTATTCCTTTATGCTGAAAAGCAACAATGGGTAAGCGAAAAGAAATTCCAATTTGCTGTTGATTCTCTTAAAAAGACAATTGATGATACGAAACTCGCAAAAGTTATTGGAACATCAACTGTTGAGAAGTGGGTACAGGATTTATATGATTCTGTAAAGAGCAAAATAGAAAAAGAAGTTAAAGAACTTCAACAAGCGTAAGTTAAAAGATATGTTTGCATAGTGTATGAGATATTGCAAGCATATTTTTTGACCCATAAATTCAAAACATATCTATCCTGTAACAATGTTAACATTTTTGTATTAAATAGGTCGGTTGACCGAAGGTGTTAGGAGATGGAAAGAGATACTTTCAATGAAGAGGTCCTTCAAAGAATTACAGCCATTGAAACAAACATGAACTTGGTACTTTCTGAACGAAAGAAAATCCAAGAAGAAATTGTGAACCTTGAAATGAAGAGTTTACAGGAGAAACAAGACATACAAGATGTTAAGGAGCAAATCAGCCAATTTAAGTCCTTAATGATAAAGATTGTTGTCGGCGTTGGAGGTATTGCAGGTAGTGTAGCAATATCAGTAATTCAAAAACTACTAGGATAACATTTGAATAATATAAACTTTATTGTAATAAAGAGTCCCTATTGAAGAATGTGGATATTTTTTGATACTTTACAAGATGTTATTTATGTTATTTGCAATAAAAAAAAGCGTATGTACATGAATGTACATACCTTTTTTTATTTTAGTGTTAATGTAATTCCGAAATAATTGAATAAATCTTTGACGTTCATAGTCATAATAGTATTACAGATATTATTGTAAACTGCATATGACATATTTGTAACTTCTGTATTGAGTGCAGAAGCATCGTAATTTGGTTTATTTTGTGTATATGCATCAGAAGCAGGTTGAATGAATTTTGATTGAATAATATTCATTAATGCGCTACCATCATTAAATAAAAGGTCTTTGAGTGTATTCGTATCATCATTTAATGTTTGCATAACAGATTTTGCTACACTTTGTGCATCTAATTGCAATAAATCACTTTGATAATCATCATTGATAATTGCTAAACGCTTCATAAAAATTTCCCCTTACGAAAGATTCTAGTACTTTGTTTATTAATAAATACATTTTGATAGATTTCAGATGTGGTATTCCATTCTATTTTTTTACCACAACGTGGACAATATATATATTCCAATTTTAGTTCTTTTCCACAGTATTTGCAAGTTAAAGAATCCATAAAGCATCACCATAAAATACATAGCTCAAATTTTTTCAAAAATAATAGAAACTTTTTTCAAAAATCTGTTGACACTATACGCGAAATGTGATAATATAAAGATGTCGAAAGGAAAGGAAAACAAAAGGAGGTAACAAAATATGAAGAGTGATGTAGAAGAAAAAATTGAAATGTGGTGTGATGCAGACCGTCGTAGTCGTATTGAAGATACTGCAAAATGCCCAACACTTCAGGAATTGATGGATTGGTATCTGACAACTTGGTTTACAGAACGTAACTAATTATAGGAGGTAATTAAAATGAGTGCAAATGTTGAGAGAAGTGGATAATTTGAAAGAAGAATGGCGTGGTATAGAATTTTTCAATAAAAAATATGAAGTCAGCAATTGTGGAAATGTTCGTAGCTTATGGTTTGGAAAAATAAAACCCATTAAATTACAAAACAATAGACACGGTTATCTATGTTTTACTGCACGAAATGGCAAGGATAAACCGAAAACTATAAGAGTACATGTAGCTGTTGCAGAAGCATTTTTGGGTGAACGTCCTGAAGGGTTGATTATAAATCACAAAGATGGGAATAAACATAACAACAATGTTCAAAATTTAGAATATGTAACTTATAGCGAAAATAATCTTCATGCTTTAAGAACAGGTTTAAGAAAAACTGCCGATATGAATAAATTGGTTGTTAAACGTGGTGAAGATAATTACAGAGCAAAGGTTACAGAAGAACAAGTAAAACAATTCTTAAAATATCATTATGAAACAGGCTATGGCTATAGAAGAGTCGCTAAACACTTTGGCGTTAGCCATAGTATTGTAAAAGATATTTTAAGTGGTAAAAATTGGAAACATGTGGATAGAGAGAGTATAAAGAAAGAGGTTGAAGAAAATGCACAACGTTGAAAATATGTTTTATGTGGATGCAGATGGTCGGCACGCTCCTTGGCACAAAATGGGGCTTCGTGTTGAAGAAGCTCCTACGAGTGAAGAAGCTCTGAAACTTGCAGGTTTGGATTGGGAAGTAAAACAGACGCCATCGTTTATTGAAGTCGATGGTAATAAAGTTCCTACCGGGGACATTGTAAATTATCGTGATACAGATAATTTCATCCTTGGTACGGTTTCTGAACGTTATAAGCCTGTTCAGAACAAGGAAGCATTTGCTTTCACGGATTCTCTGATTGGAGAAGAAGTTCGCTATGATACGGCAGGTAGTCTCGCACATGGTCGTGTTGTATGGCTTCTTGCAAAGATGCCAAATATGAATATCATGGGTGATGAATTTGAACCGTATCTTCTGTTTGCTAATTCTCATGATGGTAGCTCGGCAGTCAGGGTTACGATGACGGATATTCGTGTGGTATGTCAGAATACCCTCAATTTGGCTCTCAGACGCGCTCCTAGGACGTTCTCGTTCTTCCACAAGGGAGATATTCAGTCCAAACTTGAAGAAGCTAAGAGGACGCTCCAGCACGCAGAAGCGTATAATGAGGAGTTCAAGAAAGAAGCTCAGAATCTTTACAAAAAGAAGTTCACTCGTGAACAGGTTCAGAAAATGATGAATGACCTCTTCCCGATTCAGGGTGATGACATTTCTCAGGTGCAGGTCAATCATATGGAGATTATGCGTTCCAACTTCATTAAAATGCTTGAAGCTGATGACTTGCAGAATTTCAAAGGCACGGGCTGGCAGATTATCAATGCCGCAAGTGATTATGCATATCACGCTCGTCCTGTGAGACTTTCCAAGAACTATGAAGAAAGTCTTATGAAGAATGCAATCATCGGGAACAAATTCCTTGATAAAGCATATGAACTTGTTCTTAGTGCCTAACAAAAAAAGAAGGAGTATCAAAGCTCCTTCTTTTTGTTTGCTTGAAAAACAAAAATAACATCAGTAGAAAAGATAATACGAATCGTTAATTCGTAATTACGATATAATAGTACTCCATAAAATCCGTCTTTCATTCCAATACTACTATCTGTTTTATCTACTTTTTGGCAAAGAATATCACAAATAGCATTAAATTTATCATCAGTAATTCCATAATCACTCATGTTTGGATTAATTGCATCACTACGCATTGATTTAATGCCTAATCCATCAAATGCATCTAATAATTTGTCTAGATATTCTGTTAAATGACTTTCTATTTTATCTTCCAATACTGTATATTTTGGTGTTGTAGCTTCATTTTCATTCACTACCGTATAGGAAACTTCATTTATATCCATAATACATCACCTGTTTGATTACATCCAAAGTTGCTCGAAATAATCAAAAAAGAGTTGTTTCGCTTCTTTATAATATGTTTTATATTCTTCAAATTGTTCTTTATCGTTAAAATCAATTTTGTCTTTATCAGTTTCTTGTAATACTTCATTTAAATACCAAATCATTTTTGAAATATTGGATTTGAATTTTTCAATTGTGGTTCCATTTGGATAACCGACTGTTTTATTTTGATATGCACTTAAAAGTTTTGGTAAAGAAATTTGAGCAATTGTAGAATCTACATTATACAATGCACAAGCATCAAACATTTTTTTTACTTTGTCTTTATAATTTTGGATATTTTTTTCTTCTTCATATGGATTGACTAAGATTAAAAATCTATCGTCACCACATTTATCTAAAACTTTAAAGAGTTCACTACGATAGATACATCTATCTTGAACATTTGTATCCAATTTTAAAACAACACGATATTCATTATTTTTTAGTTCTTTTTCTATTTTTTGAACATATTTGTCTAAAAGAGCCTGATTTTCTGATTTAAAAACATCATTATAATCTAAATTTCCTTCTTCATCTTTATCTTCTGCTTCTGAAGCAGGGTCAAAATCATAAACGTGAAATAAACCCCTTAACTTTAAAAAGTTTTCTTCTTGTTCAGATGACATTTCGTTATAAAGTTCATTCAGTTTTTTCAGGTTCTCTTTCGTCAGAGCCATGTTCTGCTTCCTCCAATTCCTTATCCTGTTCTTTTGGAGTTTCTTTCTTTTTTGATTTCTTTTTTGGTTTTAAATCTTCACGAAGTTTCATCAATACTTTACCAAGAGTGTTTTTTCCTTGCTTATTTGTTTTCCCCCAAAATGGATTATCCCAAGTTGTTTGATTAATAAGTTCTTCATTTTCTGTAGCTAATAATTTATCTTTTAATTCTTTGTTAGAAAATTTTGCTTTACAAACTTGATACATTAAATCAAATTTTTCTTCATCAGTAAGTTGTCTGACATTTTTAGAACGCTTTATCATTTGAATCGCATCACGAGGGATTGCATGAGATATGATATTTTTCTGCGTAGGATTTTCTATAAGCTGTGCTAGATAAGCACAAATAGCGTTATTATAAACAATTCCATCATATTTAAATGACTGATTGAAATAATCACTTAAAAATAGATATTTGTCTGTAAATCCAATTATACTCATGGATAAACCTCCAAACTTTTATTCCAAATGTACAACATGGAATTTGAATTTGTTCTTATCCAACATCCTAGTTATGATATTGGATTGTTCTTTACTTTGAGAATAGACTTTTACACAAAGCGTTTTGTTTGTATATTCATCATATACAACGTTTGTTGATACAGGAATATTGAGTTGTTTTAATGTATCAGCTAATAGTTTTCCAAATTCCATATTTTTAGCTGTCACAACATAAATAAACATATGAGCAGGTTCTATCTTATCCAAAAATTTTGGAGGGAAATAGGAACCTGTTAAATTCGCTAAAAATACAATCAATGCGATTGTCATTTTATCAGAACTATCTGAATTTGCCATTATATCTGCTACAAAAATAAATAACATAGCAGATAAGCTGTTGCAAATAGAAGATATTAAATATTTTTCTTTAATTAAGAAAACGTTTTTTATTGTTCCTAACGCGCAATCAAAAAATTTAAGCAGAAATGTCGTTAGCATCATCTTTTGTTTCTTCACCTTCCGTATTTTGTTCTTCTTCTGAAGGGAGATATTCAACAAAAATTTGATGGATAGCGTTTTCGTCTGTCTTAAAATAATCTATCATAAATTTCTTCCCCTCATTTAGTCCATCAAGTTCTAATTGATGATGGATTTTTGTATCATAATCATGCCATTTATCAAGTTTTGGAGCATCCATTTGTGTGATAGTGCTTTTCATAATATTGTCATTCAAACCAATCATATTAATGAAAGCACCATTTTTATTATTAATTTCTTCATATACATGACGTGTAATTTCCTTTGACACAAAACGAAGGAAATCATAAATCATGGAAACATCATCGTCATAATCAATTGGAATCATACAGGAATACAAATTGTATGCTTGATGATTATAATGGCAAAAAATGCCAATACGTTTATATTCTTCTGACTTTACGATAATGTTGTGGACGTTTGTAATGAATGAAACAGAAGAATTATTCAAGTCTGCTTCACAAATTGTATTTTCATTTACTTTCATTATGATTTTCATAAATCTTTCTCCATTCTTTTATAAAATTTTGTTCAGATTTTAATAAATAACGCAAGCTATTATTAAATTGTTTTGAATCTAATGCATATAAAGAAGTTAATAACATACTATTTTTCTTTGCAATTGTTTCTTTTAAAATATTACGCATCATTTTTAAAGTATGATTGTTATAGCTATATTGTTCAATTTTATGAAATAAATCATCGTCACATGGATATTGTTTTCTATCCAAAAAATTATTAATGATATTGGTTTGCGGTTTTTGACAAGTTTTGCGAGTTGGATGATATTCCATTGTTGGTGGACATACTTTAAAAACAATATCTTTATATTTACGTCTGATATAATGACATGTTAAGGTATATTCTTTTGGAAATGCTAAATTATACATAGATAAAAGATGATACTGTTGATTATCAATAGCACGTTTAATTTCAGGTTCCAAAGTATTACGAGAAATTTTTTTATTCAAATGAATAAAATCATGAAAATTGTGTAAATCATTTTCATCATATGTAATGGTTTTAAAGAAATCTTCGTCATAAATAGAATCTAAACGATTATTTGTTATTGTTTCTGTATAAAGTTCAGATTTTTGTGATTGTATATCAGAATAACGTAAAAGTTCTCCTCCACACATACATTGATATTCTTCAATATGAAGATATATGTCAGAATTTTTATCAATATAAAATGCACGATGACATTTATCACAATAGATAGTTTTTTCTCTTGATACATCACAATATAGATAATCGTTTACTAATGTATCAAAAAAATATGTGTTTTTAATTTTATGAAAAATACTATTTAATTCTTGACGATTTTTAAATGTATGGTTTTGATTTGTACATAAGAAATATCTTATAAAACTCTTTTTTAGCTTTTTCTCTGTGTTTAACATATAATGTTTAGAGAATTGCATACAAAAAATGTCTGACAATGAGTTGTACCAAAGTTTGATAGGATTTAATTCTTCATTGAATCCTGCAAAATGTACATTTGTAGAACATGGAATATCAAATTTATTTTTATATTCCTCTACCTCATTTCTAGCTTCTTCAAAGATGTTTTGTATTTTTTCTTCTGTAATAGGCTCTTGAATATACATATCCGATTGACCTCCGTTTGAAAAACACTTCGCACTACTAATATTATACGATAGTCACTTATGGAAGTCAATGGATAAATAACTATATTTCGCCTATTTTCTTATTAAAGACTAGAGAGAGTATATAATTCTTAGTGTTACGTTAGAGAGGAAATATATTATATGATAGAATTGCAGTATTTAACACCTATTGGGCAAGAACTTCGTAATCGTTGGATGAAAGATGAAAATGACAATTTTATTGATAATAAACTATATGCATATTATTTGTATAAAGAAAAAAACAAAACTGAAAAAGAAGGAAAGCGTTCACCATATACGTTAGAAGATATTTATGATGTATGTGGTTTGGAAGATGAATGTCCAAAAAGTAGAATTAGTCCATATCTTTGTGGATTAAGTTCAGGATATGAATTATTAGATAATGAAATTGTTTCAGATGATGAAACAAATGAATATTGTTCAAAGCAAGTAAAAAGCTTAGAAAAAACATATCAGCGTGTAAAAATTGAACAAAAGAAATTGAATATTCGGAATTATTATTCAAATTTGGCAATTCGTAATGCTGCAAAAAAAGAATATTCAAAAGAAGAAATGATAGATGCTATGCGTTTTGACGTTAGCAAATACTTTAATATTAATATAGATACATATTCTCCTACTGAAGCAAGAGTTTTTCTATTATTAAGCGACTTCCATGCAGGCATGGGAGTTGACAAAGAGTATAACAATACTTATAATAGAAATGTATTTATAGAGAGGTTGATTGAACTTGCTCATAAGACAATTTATAAACTAAAGCAAGTGAAACCACAAGTTGTATACTGTAATCTGTTAGGAGATATGATAAATGGTATAATCCATGAAGACGGTTTAAAAAATGCAAGTGAATCTAATGCATATCGTCAATGCAAGTTATTTGCACATGGAATGGCAATTTATCTCACAATGATTGCAGGTGTTGTTCCAAAAATATATGTTGCAGGTGTAAAAGGTAATCATGATAGAATGTATAAGCAGATGGACGCTTGTACAGAACAAGATACATTTTATACCATCTATATGAGGATGCTTTTGTATTCAATCAAAAGCATTAATGAACAAATTAATAAAGAAAAAGCAAAGAATAATCTTCCGCTCTATGATACAATTCAAGTAATTCCAAATAATTCTCATGCAACATCAGAAGATGAATACTTTGATATGGGATTAAGTACAAATGCTTATATATCAGGTACGGATGACAATGCTATAAAAATCATTCTTGCACATGGTGAGAATACTTCTAAAACAAAAGCGGCACAGCAATTAACAGAACTATATAATCAGCAACCTGATTATGTGTTCATGGGACATTTTCATCAAAGTGCGAAACAAACCAATGGTAAAACAACAATTTACTACAATGGAGCATTATGTGGACCTGATAAATTCGCACAGAACAAAGGATATAATTGTCCTCCATCACAAAGTATGTTGATTCTAGAGGATGGTATTGAAGATTTTATTACTTTTGAATTACAATCAGGATGGTCAAATGAAAGTGTTTTCGACAATAAACATTTTGAGTAATTGTATTAAATTAGTGTGGTGATGAAAACATGAATAATATTTTATATTTAATTCTGCATAGTCCATCAAACACAGTTTTAGAAAAAGGTACAATTATTAAGCAAGATAATAAGAAAATTTTTATTGATTATAATGGAAAACAATACGTCTATATTAAAGATGAAAAAGATGTTGGAAAAATGTTAAGTAATTCCAATGTGATTAATTTGTTTTAATATCTCGGTGGCATCAAATGAAAGAATATAAAGTCAAAATCAAAAAGGTACAAGAAAGTGTATGTATTTTTCATGCAAAAGATGAAAATGATTTAAATGAGATTGTCCAAGAAGTCATCGGGGATAATGGATTTTATTTTGAAAATCCGAAATATGAAATAGAGGTTATCAACGATGAATGAAGAAACACAATCTCAAATAGAAACTATTACGCAACATTTTAATAGCCTAGAACCATTACCTTCGCAACAAAAGAAAGAACGTAAATTTATTGACGCTCTTTTGAAAAGTTTATATCGTTATTATGGAATAATCAATCCTACATACATTTGTATCGCGGCATTTGTATTAGGTGTAATTGTAGGTATTGTTTCTATGTTATTGTATACCATGCAATAAAAAAGAGAGAAGAATTTATTTTTCTTCTCTCTTTTTTTCTTCTTTTGATAAAATAACTTCAAATGCAGGGTCAGGAGTTTTTTCTTTTTTTTCTTCATCATCTGTTTTTCTTTTCCAATTTCTATGAATTTTCTGTATTCTTTGAATTGGACTGACAGGAAGAAAACTTGTAATTTTGATTCTATTCATAGTTCATATTTCCCCTCCAACAGTTATCGTACAACAGTTATCGTACAACAGTTATCATACAACAGTTATCCTCCAACAGTTACTGTATAAATCTTTAATATTACCCTTCTAACAGTTGTTATTACACAACTATCTTTAACAGTTATTATATAATAACTATCACACAATCGTATTCAATAGTTATTGGATATTATCTTTTTATCTAATACATAAAAAATATAATTCTAAATATCTTTTTCATAGCAATCTCATTTAAAATATGTTATACTTATAGATAAGAAAGGAGAAAAAATTATGATATATGTTACAGGAGATACACATGGTGGATTAGATGGAAAAAAATTGGATATATTTGCAAAAGAGCATCCATATCTAACGAAGAAAGATTTTATAATCATATTAGGGGATTTTGGATATATATTTTATCCCAATGCAAATAATGAAAAAGAGAAATATCAGTTAAAGCATTTAAATACACTTCCATATAGTGTATTATTCATTGATGGGAATCATTGTATTAGCTATGATACAGATATTTTAACAGATAAAGGATTTAAGAACATTGTTGATGTATATTATGAAAATGATAAAATAGCAAATTTTGATATAAAGACAAAACATATTCAATTTGATTATCCAATAAAGAAACATAAAGTATTTCAAGAAAAAGCCATTGAAATAGATGGGAAAAACACAAACCAATGTATTAGCTATAATCATGATGTTATTATTCATAATAAAAAAGTAAAAGCATCTACTTTATTAGATAAGAACATTAAAGAAGAAGATTTTATACTTCATGGAAATATAGAACAAGATATTCAAATTTCAGATGATATGATACGTTTATTAACGAATGTAGTAATGGATGCTACAATCATAGACTTTCATAAAAAGAATATCAATTCTAATAAATGTACGATACAGTTTCATTTATCAAAAACGAGGAAGATAGAGCATTTAGAAAATCTATTAAAACGTTTATCTATTCCATATTCCAAAAGAATTTGTAAAAAGAGTAAGCTTAATATTTTACAACCTTATTATATTCGAATATATTCTGATTCTGCAAGGATGATAAAATGTCTATTAAATGATGCAAAACAATTACCTGATTTTTTTAGATTTTTAAATATACATCAAACGAAAGTATTATTTGATGAAATTCTTTTTACAGATGGTTCCTATGAAGATAACAAAAAAGGAAATAATGGTTGTATATGGAATACGATAAGTAAACATGATGTAGATATTGTACAAGAAGTATTCATTAAGAATGGTTTTTACTGTTATTATAATGTTCGTCATCAAATAAGCGGGTTTCAAAATGGGAAGGCGCAATATATTGTAAATCTTTATTTAGATAAGAAAATAAATAGTTATGTGCATGTTGCATCAAAAATGTATTGTAATGATATGTATTGTTTTACAATGCCATTAGGGACGCTAATTACAAGACGGAAAGGGAAGATAGCATTTACAGGAAATTGTAATTTTTCTCGTTTAAATGCATATCCGATAGAAATGTGGAATGGTGGGAAAATACATAAAATATCAGATTCTATTTTTCATTTAATGCGTGGACAAATTTTTGAAATAGATGGAATCAAAATATTTACAATGGGAGGTGCAGAAAGTTACGATAAATTATATCGTAGAGAAGGATTTGATTGGTGGAGGGAAGAGATACCAAGCTATCAAGAAATATCAGAAATGATACAAAATGCTGATGATATAAAGAAAGTAGATTACATTTTAACGCATACTTGTACATCAGATATAGTACCGAAATTAGTAGATGGTGTAGCGATTGACCCTACGAATCAAATTTTAGATGTATTAAATGAAAAAATAAACTATAAGCATTGGTATTTTGGACATTGGCACATAGATAAAAATATTGACAAAAAGCATACTTGTCTATATAATAAAATTATACCAATAGGAAAAACATTCATGTGAGGTGAGGGAAAATGTTAGACATTCGTAAAATGAATCGAAAAGAAATTGAAAAGCAACAACGAGAAAGGTATTTAAAACATCTAAGCACTTATCAAAACAACATTAAAAAAATAGCGAAGAAAGCAAATAAAGAAAGAGAAAAATATTTACTTTCTTATAAAGACATTGGATGTATAGCAGGAATTTCAGGGGATGCAGTTAGTGAATTTTTAAGAGGTAGAAGTGTACCGAATCTAGTAAGTGTATCGGCAGTTATTCGAGCAATAGATATTTTGAAGGAGGTACAAGACCTTGATAAAGGAAAATCTCATTCGTAAAATGATAGATAACAATGCAGTAATTGCATTAGAAAATTTTTATCAATTTTGGGATATTTGCAGAGAATTTCGTCATGGATATTCTTATTCTTATAATGTATCGAATTTGAATAAAAAAGATTATGATACAATTGCAGAAAAAGAAGAATTTGTTTATCTTTGCCTAGATTCTGTAAACAATACAACGGTAGCGACGTTAAAAGATAAAAACTCTTTGTATGAGAATACAGAGATATTATCTTTTGAAAACTTCTATGATAAAAAGATTTTGGAAAAATATCATTTGAAAGTAGATACACCTTTTTATATTATTGGAAAAGGCGACAATCTATATATTTGTACTTTGGATGGAAATATCTTTTTCACAGGAAATATTGATAGTGATGAAAATATGGACAAAGAATTTCCTCCATTATCTACAGTTTTTGATATTTTAAATGGAAATATTAAAACACGAGTAAATGCAAAGCCAATCTTAGGAAAGAAATATTATTATGTAGAATATCCAATTACAGAAGATATGAAGCTGAATAAAGACAACTTCAAGATTTGTAAATCTGTATTTGAAAACTATTCAGATTTACTTCGTTGGAAAGCGGGGAATTTCTTCTATTCTTTGGAAGATGTCAATGCATTTGTGACAAAATAAAAAGAGAGATACTTTTTGGTATCTCTCTTTCTTTTAATATTTTTTTAGTTTCCTTGAAATATCTTTGATATTATTATCATATTCAAAAGATTTGTATAAAGATGTCTCATAAATGAATTGAGCTTGTTTTGTTAAAAGATTGCATTTCTTTTTCATATCAGAGTTAAACTTTTGAAATGCTTTTTTACGTGCAATTGTTTTTCCAATATCAATATCGAATGGAGTAGATTCATCAGGAGCATATTTTGCAGTTCCTGTATATTGGCTAGAAAGATATAATTTGTCTGTATTGATTTGGAAAATGTTATTTGGTGTGCCATGTAAAAGTTTCTGAATGTGTTTAATAGCACAGTTTTTTAATTCTTCTCCTTGAATTGTACAAGTGATAATTTTATTCTGTTCATCAACATCATATGAAATCATATAATTTCCTCCTAAGATTTGTTTTGATTTATTATATACAAAAATATGATACTTTGTCAAGTAAAGTCTATTGAAGAAAAGCAATAGATTTGGTATAATAAGAGAAAAAGGAGTGGATAAGGATATGAAAAAGAAAAAATGGAAGAAGAAAATAAAAAAGCAAAAGAAACAAATAGACTTTTTATATGATGTTATGGCGAAATTGATTTACAAAATGAAGGATATGAAATGAGAACAATTATTTGCAGATTTGAGAATCAAGAAAATTTAGATAAATTCAATGAATTGAATCATTTTCAATTAACAAAGAATACAAAGAGTTGTAATTTAGATACAGGTGTATTTGTAGAGAAACGAAGTACAAATAGTACATTTCATGTAGATGAAACATGGAAAAAGTATTGGATAGATATGCCTGAATTTTATGAGCCGAAAAATGAAGCGTATGCAAAGATAGATTTTGAAACAAAAAAAGATATAGAAGAGTTATCAGAAATCTTTCAACAGAAGATAACAGAGAAAACAAAGTCGATTTGGTTTCCAAAGTTAGCACAGCATACAAAAACTTTATATCGTGTAGTAGGAGAAGGAAAGAATCAGTATCCTATTTATATTGTTAGCAAAGGACGTGCAGATATAAAGAAATGTTTAACTGCGAAATGGTTAAACCAATTAGAGGTAGAACATTTTTTGGTAGTAGAACCAAATGAATTTGAAAGCTATGAAAAAGCATTTCAGGATATGAAATATACAAAGTTGTTAATCTTGGATATGAAATACAAAAAAGATTATGAAACTTTGGATGATAGAGGAGATACTATAGGAAAAGGTCCTGGTGGGGCTAGAAACTTCTGTTGGGAACATTCTAAGAAATTAGGATACAAATATCATTGGGTCATGGATGATAACATCGACTGTTTTCATTATTTAAACCATAATACAAAGTTTAAAGTAAGAACAGGTTTAATTTTTAAAATAGCAGAAGATTTTTTTACTCGTTTTTCTAATGTAGCATTTGGGAGTTTGAATTACTCTAAATTCGCAAAAGAAAATGATAGACTTCCTGCGTATGTTAAAAATACGAGAATGTATTCTTGCATCTTTATTCGGAATAACGTACCTTTCCATTGGAGAGGAAGATACAATGAAGATACGATTTTATCTTTGGATGCCTTAACAGAAGAATGGTGTACGATACAGTTAAATGCCTTTTTAGCAGATAAAGTTACAACGCAAAGAATTTCGGGCGGTAACAATGAAATGTTCTATCAAAAAGAAGGAACAGAACCGAAATCAGAAATGCTTGTGAAAGAATATCCTCAATATGCAACAATGGTATATAAATTTCATCGTGCACACCATCATGTGGATTATTCTTCTTTTACACAAGAATTGGAATATCGTAGTACTTATCAGAAAAAAGAGGGTATCAATAACTATGGTATGAAAGTTGTTAAGATACCTGAAGAATGGTCTTTGGATGTTCACAAAGATTGCAATTCATATATCTTACAACATTTAGATGAAACAGAAAAAGTGCTTTGAAATAGTTGCCTTGAAATATAGGCAACTTTTTTAAAAACTTTTTTCAAAAAACTGTTGACACAAATAAAGAAACGTGCTAGTATAATGGTACAGAGAAAACAAGAGAACATAGTGAATCAAGAAAGGAAGTTTTTAAAATGTGTGTTACGAAGAATAACGAAGTTAATCTCGCTATGAAAGAACTAGAGATTGCAGAAAATCAGTTTGACTATGCAGAAAATGATTTTATTGATGCGGCAATCGCTCGTATCAATTACGCAAGGATTAAACTTGAAACGCTTCTGAAACTTGCAAAGATTGAGAAAGCATAAGAAATTCAAAAAGCTATTGACAAAGAAAACAAGGTTCGATATAATAACTGAAGAACATGTGACAAAAGAAAGAGGTAATCAAAAATGGCAAAGGCTACGCAGACGAATAACTATACGCAGATTGTTCCGAACGATTTTATCAATCTGTTTATGAAGCTGTATTCTGCAAAGGATATGCTTCAGCAGATTCCGACGATTATGCTTTGGGGACAGCCTGGTGTTGGCAAGTCTCAGAGTGTAAAACAGGCGGCAGAACTTCTCGGTGAGAAACTTCATAAGAAAGCAAACGTTGTGGTTGCTTCGCTTCTTCTGATGAATCCGATTGACCTTCGCGGTATTCCTGCAAAGACGGAAACGGATAGTGGTGAGCTTGTTGCACGTTGGCTTACTCCTGAACTTTTCAAGATGGATACTTCGGAAGATGTAATTAACGTCCTCTTTTTGGATGAAATTTCTGCCGCACCTCCTTCGGTTCAGGCGGCGGCATATCAGATTTGCCTTGACCATCGTATTGGTGAGCATCGACTTCCGAATAACTGCATTGTAATTGCGGCAGGTAATCGTGTAACAGATAAAGCTGTTGCGTATAAGATGCCAAAGCCGCTTGGCAATCGTATGACGCATTTTGAAATGATTGCTTCGGCAGAAGATTGGAAGCGTTGGGCATATAAGAATGACATTGATACTCGTATCATTGGTTTCATCAATTATGACCATAAGTACCTTTGCCATTTTGACCCTGCTTCGGATGATGTTGCGTTCCCTACCCCTCGTTCGTGGGAAATGGTAAGCACGTATCTGAATTGCGGTGATGTGAACGATATGTTCAACTGCATCGCAGGTACGATTGGGCTTGCTACGGCACAGGAGTTCCGTACTTATGTAGAAGTCTATGACAAACTCCCTGCATGGGATGATATTGCTACGGGCAAGCTGAAAGCAATTCCTAAGCGTATTGCGAATAACCATGTAGATGTCATGTATGCACTTGCTACAATGATTGCTTCTCGTTGCTCTACGATGGGGCGTAAACTTGACATTTCTAAGAAGCAGGATGTTATGAACTTCAACAAAACTGTGGATAATGTTTGCAAGTTTGTCATGACGATTCCACAGCAGGAGTACATTACGGTAATCGCAAAAGACTGGTGTCGTTCTTCTTCTCAGGAAATTATCGACATTCTGATGAATAACGATGAATTCTCTAAGATGACGGACAAGATTGCAGATAGTATTCTTTGATGGATAAGGGAGGTAGCAATATCTCCCTTATTTTTATGATAATTTTTTCAAAAAACTGTTGACGCTTTTAGGGATATATAGTATAATAAAGATAAAGATTAAGGGAGGTAACAAAAATGGCAAAGAACACAATGACGGCAGAACAGAAAGTCCATAAGGCGTTGAATCTTCTGATTACAGATTATCCATTTTTTGCAACTCTTGCGTTGCAGTTGAAAATTGCAGAAGAAAAGGACCAGCCTACGATGTGTACAGATGGACATCGTATCATGTATAATCCTTCGTTCGTAGATAGACTTCCGCTTGGTGAAGTTTGTTTTGTGCTGATTCATGAAGTTATGCATGATGCTTTGGGACATCTTTGGAGACGTGATGATAGAGATTTTGAACTTTGGAACTTTGCGACAGATTTTGTTGTAAATGCAACGATTAAAAAAGCCGCTGAAGCATACTATGAAAATAATTCTCGTGTATTTGGTTCTATGGCATTGGAAATTACGATGCCGAAAGAGTGCCTTTACAATAAGGATTTTGAGAATAAATCTGCGGAAGAAGTTTATAGTATTCTGAAGCAGAAAGCAAAGAAGAACAAGAATGGTAAAGGCTCTGGCAAGAATGGAAAGAATGGAAAAGGTCAGGGAAATGGTGGTAGCGGTAGCGGAAACCAGCAGAGTAATCAGAATAATGGCGGCGGTGGCGGTAATGGTCAGGATAATCAGAGTGGTGGAAGTAGCATCACGTATGATGGTAAGACCTATCAGGCTCCACAGAATCACAAGTCTTGGGAGAAGGAAGATAAATCTTCTACCTCTCATAAGAACGAACAGAAAATTAAATGGGATGGTAAATTCCTTTCTGCAAGTGAAATGGCAAAGTCTTGCGGCGCAGGTGTTGCAGGAATTGAGCGTGCTATCAATAAGATTAAGAATCCACAGAAGGATTGGAGAACGCTGTTGCAGGAATTCATTCAGGAGGAGTTTAACGACTATTCATTGATGCCGCCTGATAAGCGTTATGATAGCGATTTCTTCATGTTTGATTTCAATGACACGGTAGAAGTCGTGAACGATATTTTGTTCTTTGTGGATACGTCAGGTTCAATGGGTAGTAAGGAACTAAATATGTGCTTTAGCGAGATTCAGGGTGCAATTAACCAATTTAAGAATCACCTTCATGGTAAGCTTCTGTTCTTTGATTATGATGTAGATAGTCATGTATATGACTTTGATGATGTAGATGGAGATATTTCTGAACTTGCCGCTTTTGGTGGTGGTGGAACGTCTTATAAGTGCATCTTTGATTACATTAATCATCATCAGGAAGATTTTAACAATATCAATGGTGTCGTCATCCTGACAGATGGTTACTGCGATTATCCAAAAGAAAATGTAGCAGAAGGTCTTCCTGTTCTTTGGATTTTTACGACAAAGGATAATAAACCTCCATTTGGTAGGAGTGCAGAATTAAATCCTGAAGATTTTGATGAAGCAGATTAACGTCTGTTTCATGAAATATTATTTTTTATTTAGAAAGGAAGTTTTTATAATGTCTAAGAAAAAAGAACGTAATGCTTTTGAATTTTTTAATTGTGATGCAGAGAAGTCTCATGCTTCTATGAATCCTCTTTATGAGACAAATATTTATCGTGATACTCGTGATAGTCGAAGGAAACTTTGGAAACGTATCAAGGCTGAAGTCAATGCAGGTCGAATTAATGTAGACAACATGGATAAAGTTCGGGATGCAATCATTAACGATTCACCAAGCAACGCCAATCAATACATTAAATATGGAGTAATCCTCACAAAAACGATGAATGACTAAAAAATCTAGGGCGTGATTAAAATGACGGTGGACATTGAAAAGAAAAGAAAACTAAAGAGAGAAGAATTACAGAATGTATTGAAACAAAATGTAGAAAATGGAAAATACATTAACATTAGTAAGTTCAGAAAGAAGTATACAAAAGAATATAGTCTATTGCATCACTATTTCGGAAATGTTGAAAATGCATTAAATTCTATTGGTGCGGTTAAAATTTCAACATCTTCTTCAGCAAATGAAGAAATGACCTTGCGTAATCAGTTAGCGTATGATATGATTAAGAAGATGAAGCTAGAAGATAAAATGACGTTTTCAAAAATTGCAAAACAATATCATGTTTCTAGGTCAGCGTTAACAAATCTATTTCACAGGTTAGAATCTGAAAAATAATTCTTTCATTTCCATATATTTCTCTTATGGCTGATTGAAATGTTAGGAAATAGATATGCGTAACAAGAGAAACGGTTAAATTAGCGTTAGGCTAAGTTAGCTGTTTTTCTTTGCATAAAAACCTATCAGAGAAAGGAAAAAATATGTTTAAGCGTATCATTCTTGGCAAAGTTGATTTAAGTGGCGTTCCGCAGGAGTACAAATGGTATACAGTAGTTACACAGTTTAACTACGAAGAGAAGTATATCGAGAATGTACAAGAAGCCGTGGTAGGAACAGAACTTGAACATTTAATTAGCGAATATTATGTTCCTATCAAATACACAAAAGAAAAGATTAAACTTGTAGATGGTGCTACAAAAAACAAAATTCATAAAACGAAAGGTGCACTTTCCAATTATGTATTTATTAAATGTATTCTTACAGAAAGTCTTTGGAATCTTTTGCGAGGGACAACAGGAATTGCAGTTATTCCAACAGTTGGTGGTATTCCACAATGGCTTTCCGAAGAAGATGTTCAGAACATCAAAGAGAAGCAGAAACCTGAAGGTTTTACAGAAGAAGAATTGCAAAAGTTCTATGAAAAGCAAAATAAGAAATATCATATGAATGTAAATGAAGGAGAATCTTTCAATGAATACTTACACAATTAAAATGCATGATGTTGCTCAGAATGACTTTCGTCGTTATATTACCCATGCCGCTTTTTATAAGCCTGAAGATTTGCATTTAATCAGTTTGGTAATTAAGAACGAGTTCAGTAAACAGCTTGAATTTATGGATGGCGTAGAAGCAATTGTTCAAGTGCAGGTGTTAGAATCAGATACATACAATGTGTTTATTGTGTTTGATTTTGTAAAGAAGGACGTTCATTTTAAAGTAACATATGATAGCAAAGAACATGATTCATGGGTAACGCTTCTTAATTTTTCTCCTAAGAATCAGAATCATATTAATTTGACTGAAATTGATAACAATTGGTTCTTGAATTGTGTTGAAAAACCAACAAAACTTCTGATTGCGATGTATTATAATCAGATTGCAAAGTTTATCAATAAATCTTGCAAAGAACTTCAGAACGCACAGCAATTCGTTTCTGATGTGATAAAGAATTTAGAAGAACAGAATAAACAGGATGAAAAAGAAGTTACAAATACAGAAAATGTTGACAAAGAATAAAAAGTTTGTTATCATGTATTCATGAGGTGCAAGCTCTACAATTAAGGGGGATTTTAAACATGAACGAAGTAACAAATAAAGATATTTTTGCTGAAATTAATAAACATTTCGATGAATTGAAGGAACAGGAATTCAATCTTTTAATGGATTATATTAATAAACAGAAAGTTGAAATGGAACGTAGAATGAAAGAGAATCCTGTTTTCCCCAATGACAAGATTATTCTTTCCGCAGATGTTTTTAGCAAAATTGTCAACATTGTATCTTTTGCAGAAAATAATGATGTAATTGAATCAGGATTATTAGAAAAGATTTTCAAAGATATTAAAAATAATCGTTCAGAACTTATGCACTCTGAATCAAAGCAAAAAGAAATTGTAGTAGAAAAAACTCCAGCACAGAAAATTAAGCCTAGAATTGCAAATGCAGACCATTTTAAACATCCTCATTCTACTGTTGATAACGAAATGAAAAATTTGTTTGAGCAGATGATGGGAAATAATGGATTTAAAATGTTTGGGATGTGAATGTGATGTCTAAATGGAATCCAAATGAATTTGCAATTCGATTAGCAAAAAAGAATCGACAAGATGCGATTAATAAGCTATTGAAACTTAATTTCGTTGATGAAAACATTGATGAAATTCGGGAAGAATTGAAAAAATACCATGAAGCATACACACAATTACAAAGTTTAACATAAAATAATGGCAGGACGTTCTTTTTGTCCTGCCATTTTATGTAAAAGAAAGGAACTAAAATAATGAAAATTTTTGATGATGAAGACACGATACAATATGCAATCGTTCGTTTTTGGAAAGCGATGGAAATTTATCGAAAGTCTACAGATGAAAAAGAAATTAATGTATTGACATTTTTAACAAAAATGTTTGTAAAACTTTATGATGAAAAAAAATCTTTGTTAGGAGTACGAGTAAAATGTTATAATGATAAATGCGATATTACAGAAGATGAAAATGATACTTATAAAGTAGATTTTTCTACAGATTTAATTACAACAGATGAACGTATGCTAAAGAATATTGAAGTAGATAAGAATGAAAAATATGACGCATGTTATGTTATTAAAAGTCTTTCTGTTCAAATTCATGTTTTGAAAAAAGATGTAGATACAAAATATATTAAGGATTATTTTAAGAATTTGGTCGAATGTGGGATTAATGGATTTTTGATTAGCGTGTTTGATAAAGAAAATCTAACGAAGTATCTTACAAAGGCGACAAAACAGCCGCCCGTTGAATCTGATTATGAATGTGATGAATGTAGGAAACATTTTAAGACGGCAAAAGGTTTCTTGAACCACTTGAAAAAAGAAAAGCATCATGATAAAATATATGAGCAGTTCGGATATTGGGACAAAGAATATTTGGAGGAATAAGCTATGACGGGAGCATTTTTATTCTATGTGTTCTTTATATATATCGAAGGTAAAAATGCATATCAATCTCGAAATTTGGACAAGCAAAAAGAAAGAATAAAAAAAACGTATGAAAACATCATGGGTGTATATATGAATCCTCTCATTGATTTTCCTGCTGATAAGATGTTAAAAATTTCAAATATGATTCTTGTATGCGAGATTTTATTTAAAGCGTTCATTTGCTTAATTACTTATCAGATGACGAGACTTCCTATTGTCGTTGGGATTTGTTCAATAATTGCTTTAGCGATTGATATTAAAGCATTTATTCAAACAAAGTCCATTTCAAAAAAAGTTTTGTCAAATAAAGTCATGAATCCAATTGAAGTATTAACAAAATATACGTTAATGAATCTTAGTCATGATTATCGTTTTATTGCAAATTACATTTACATTTGGATTGGTACAAATGGAATTTTAGAAATCTTATTCAAATGGGGAGTTTTCAAATGAATTTTTAATAAAATAAAAGTGATAATAATGTTAAAAAAAAGTATTTTTAAAATGAGACAACATAAGAGAGAATTAAATAAAAATTTTAGACACTCACAGCGAATTTTTTTATACAACATATTACTTTAAGATAACAGTAAGGGTTGCGCGTATCCATTGAGCGGCGATGGTGATTCTTCTAGGTTTTTCAAAATATATCTTCCTCCTATGATATATAGCCTCCTTTCTACTACAAGAATACGGGTTGGATATACGCATTGAATATTTTTTGATGATTATGTGTCTAGCGTAAAGTTATAAAGATTCTTACAGCAAAACTATTAATTGAAAAAAGATTGTGTTTTTTATTAATTTTAGAATCTTGGTTTAATATCTTTTGTGAAACCTCCTATATAAAAAGATGATAGATGAAAACATACAACACTCCTTCCATACACAAAAGAGACAAGCCATAATTTGAGTAATGATAATTAGGTTTGTCTCTTTTACTATGCTTGGAGTTTTGTAATATATAATAATTTCAAAAAACTGTTGACATCTAAATTCGTATATGATAATATATGTACAGATGAAAAACACGGAAGTAAATTGAAAGGGTGGCAAAAAATAATGGATTTTTTTAACGCAGTAAAAAATACGGAAACGACCGCTTCTGAAAATGGTGCTGTGATGTTTAAGTCTAGCGGAAATGCACTGGTAGACTTGAATTTTAAAGTCCCAAAAATGCGTGATAACGCAATTCATGGAAAAACCGACGAGAACTATCATTGGTTCTTAGACGCATACAATGAGAATCCTGAGTATGCGTTGCGTTGGCTTCTCTTTAGTCGTGATATTCGTGGAGGTCTTGGTGAGAGAGACATCTTCCGTTATTTGTTGGTCGATATTTGCAAGAATAATATCGAACTTGGGATGAAGTTGTTCTCTCTTCCGTTGGAGGAATTTGGACGTTTCGATGACATTATCGAAATTTATGATAAAGTCAATAGTGCTATTCAAGGCATGATTATTGATTTTATCTATCAACAGTTGCATGAAGATATTGCTTGCATGAAAGAGGGTAAAGCAATTTCTCTCCTTGCAAAGTGGATGCCGTCGATTAATACGTCTAGTGATAGAAAGAGGTATTTGGCAAATCTGCTTGCAAAGGAACTTCACCTGTCTCCACGTCAGTATCGTAAGATGCTTGCACGTTTGCGTAAGTATCTGAACGTCGTGGAAATCAATATCTCAAAGAAGCAGTATGAGAATATTGATTACAGTACGGTTCCATCTAAGGCGAATATTCTGTATCGTAATGCTTTCTTCCGTCATGATGAAGAACGTCGTACACAGTATTTGGAAAGCCTTGCAAAGGGCGAAACAAAAATCAATGCAGAAGCAAGCTTTCTGTATGATATTGTTGGTGCCTATATGGAGGATTCTGAATGGTCTACAAAGGTTCGTCCATATGATGAAACGTTAGAAGCGATGTGGAAGTCGCAGAAACCTATTGATATGGTTGCAGATACGCTTGTTGTGCGTGACGGTAGTGGTTCTATGACAACTCCACTTCCAAAGTCTCATACAACAGCTTTGGATGTGGCTACGGCTATTACTCTGTATTGTGCAGAACATAATACTCATGCATATAAAGACAAGTTCATCACGTTTTCAAGTCGTCCGCAGATGATTACGTTGCATGGTAAAACGTTGCATGATAAACTTGAAGAGACTTGTCGGTATGATGATTGCTCTAGTACAAACCTTCAGTCAACATTTGAGCTTATTCTTGATAGCGGTATCAAGAATAAGCTCTCACAGGAGGAATTGCCTAAAAATGTACTTATTGTAAGTGACATGGAATTTAATCCATATGCTATCCAAACGGACAGAAGTGTATGGTTTGATATTCGTGACCGTGACCATGGAAATTTTGATAGTTATGTGAATACACTTATGACGAATATTTCAAAAGATTTTGAAGAAGAGGGGTATAAAATGCCACGCCTTATCTTTTGGAATGTCAATTCTCGTACAGGTGCTGTTCCTATGCAAGAGAATGAAAACGGAATTATCTTGATTAGTGGATTTTCAAAGAATCTCTTTGAAATGGTTGCTAGTGGAGATATTGACCCGTGGAAAGCTCTGAAGCGTACATTGGATAGTGAACGCTACGATGTTGTTCGTCAGGTATTCGCGGAGTAATCTATGAGAGAGGTGCAATTTGCACCTCTTTTTTATATAAATTTTTCAAAAAGCTATTGACAAAAATAGTGTTTTTTTGATATACTATGAGTGTAAAGAAAAAGAGTTTCAAGGAGGAAATGAAAAATGAAAAAAGTAATGGTAATGACGATGATGCTAGTGACATTTATTGTTAATAGCGTATTTGCAAGTCCTGCTCCTGTAAGCGATACATTAGATTGCAACGATATTCATTTTAATGTTCTTGAACAGGTAGAAGACCAAGGGTATCAGGTAAGGTATACTGGTTTCGATAGTGAGCAGTTTTCCAATGATGGACATGTGGTTGATATTTATAGAATCAATAGTGTAAGTATGATATTTTACATTAATAAAAACACAAATAAAATTGATAGAATTTATTTGATTTCTAAAGGTGGGAAACAGGAAGATTTAGATTTGGAAAGCCATATGTTCTTGTATACGCTGTTCTCTTTGGGAATGACAAAGGATGAAATGGGAAATTTCTTGAATAATCTTAGAACATCAGATGATGGTGGCGTTTTTGATGGAGCATATGTTGCAAAATCCAATCGTTATCTCTGTGGTGCGATGCAGGTGAATGAACAGGATGATACCTATATTTATCTTATTCGTGCATCCAATAATGGAAACTATTTTGAATAAAAATGTGGCAGGAGATTTAAGTTTCTCCTGCCTTTCTAGTTCTTATACTCCCTGCCAAGTACAGTTAATGAATAGTTATATTCTCTGTTATGCACAATCAATAAATATATAGCATATTCAACTGTCAAGTACAATTAATAGATGCATAAAGTAATCACCAAAAACTACTTCTTATTCAATGTATAAGTATTTCTATTGTCAACATCTATAGTAACGAATATAACATCTTATATCTAGAGAATTAAAAAGTATATATTATAAGTATAAAGAGAGAAAAAATAAGGAGAGTGAAATAATATGATATTTGCAAATTGGGTAATTATTGTATTAGCAATAGTTATTGATTTAATCATGATATACAAATATTGTAAACATTACTATCATAAAGAAGAAAACATCAATCGAATAAAAAAGACCGTGAGTTTAATAAATTTACTTTTGAATGTAAATGTTATGAATACAGTTATATTCTTTGCATGTTCAGAAGTAGGGATAGGAACATTTGTATTAATGTTAATATTCTTATTTGAAGTACTATTAGGAGCTATGATATTCTTATTCATGGTATTAACATATGCAGGAATGAAAAAAGGAAATAAGAAGTTAACATATCTCATGATAGCATTGTATTTAGCAACGATGGCAACAGTAGCGATACAATATTATAACTTAGGAAATGTAATTGGCTAAGTAGTTAACTTAGGAAATGTAATTGACTAAGTAAAACACTTAGGATAAGTAAATAAGGAGAGAAAGAATGAAACAAAATAAATTCGATACTCTCAGATTACGTCTTAAAAAAATGCAAGAAAAAATAGAACAAGTACTAGATAAGACAGGAATAGAAGCAGTAATAGAAAGAACGTTATGGAACTTTCATAAGACGAATGTATATGGATATTATCAAATACAATATCGAAAAGCTGAAGATGAATCAGGAGTATCAAGAGTATTTTATAAGATAAAAAAATTAGACATCAAAGATGAAGATATATGGAATAACACGAACTATAAATATAAGATACTTCCGATAGGGAGAGAAAAAGTACTAATATTAAAATGTAATAAAAAGAAGATATATGATTTTGTAAATGATAGAGTATTTATTAGGCAATTTCCTGTATATTCACATAAGAATAGCTATTGGTGCAATACATATATTGCTAGGGATGCGTTGATAAATATCAAAAAAAATTTAAAATACATTATTAGAGATTACATTGTAGCAAAAGATAAGCGCAGGTTACATTTTATATCAAAAAACTTATAAAGAAAAAAGGTATGTAGTTTTATTTCTACATACCTTTAATTTTTTATTCATAAATAAATGTTTTTATTCATAAATAAAATTTATTCATAAATACAAAGCAAAAATTTCATATCAGAATGTTGTTGAAGGATAGAGATAAGTTTTTTACATTGAGAAATAACTTGTTTGTCTTTGCCTGTTTTGAAAGGATGTTCTTCTATAAAAGATTGCAGGAAAGAATGAGTAGCAGGAAAAATTTTTCTTTCTGTATGTGGAGGTTGATGAAAGAAATCACGAATCCAAAAGATAACATTATAGCAATTTTGGATTTTTACATAGGATTTATTATTGGAATCTTTAAGAGCTAAAAACATAAAATAGAACACCTCGTGAACTTTTTTATTTATTATATTAAGTTTTGATGAAAGACTTTATAAATAATGTTTTTGTTTGTATCGAAAAGTGTAGATTTATTTTTAATAGGTTGAAAACCATGTGTAGGGTAGATTTTAGAATGAAGAATGTCTGCTTCATGAAGGAGCAATAAATTATAACATTGTTTTTCGGTAAATACATTACGTAGTTTATTTAATGTATTAACAGATAATGAACAAGATTCGCCTTTGATTCTCATATGATAATAAATGTACTTGTAGATTAACAAACAAGTTTTCAAATCGAAATTCAAAGAAATACAATCATGAAAAGCATGAATAGCAGAAACGGCATCATGACCAAAGTAATGAGCGTTTAAATCTACTATAGATGTATCTTTAGGGAATTTATGAATAATATTATGGTAAAATAGTGGGTGGCAGATATAAGAATCTTTTGTTTTTTTAGATATAATTAAATTTCTATAATCTTTTCCACCATATTTATTTTTAGGAATTAGGTAAAATTCCTGAGTAAAAGGTTTCCCTACATCGTGCAACAAAGTAGCAACGAATAAAGGGAAGTTATGATATTGTTTAATATAGTAAGCAGAACGAATCAAGTGAGCATCTACGCACAAATCATGATAAAAATTTTGTTGGCAGAAGTCAATCGTAGGAGCAAATGAAGGAAAAAGTTTTACAATATCTTTTCTTAATGTGTCTCCATAAGGTACAAAATTTTGATATAATTTTTGTGCATCAAAAAAATTATAAATAGAAGGAAGATTGTTGGATAAGAAATACACTTGATGGAAACCTTCATGTTCAGAAGGGATGCAGATAGTTTTCTCCATATATTTTAGTACTTGTAATGGCACAGAACGCCCGTAGACGGGTTTTCCGTCGAAATAGGTAGTAAGTGTTGCGGAACGTTTTTGAACCCTCTCATACGCAATCCTGAGGGGCGTATCAATGTATATGGAATATACATCCATATCGTTGTATTGAGATTGCAAAGTAATAAAAGCGGCACGAGATTTTTTTGTTAAGTAAGTAGCATCAAAGATAATACCATATTTTAAATCTTGTTCATACATTTCTTTTGCATAATGTACGATTAAACGGTAAATGAAATTATCCATAGGAAGATGACGTTTAAAGATATAACTTTTTATTTCTTGTAAATTCTCTTCCAAAAGGTATTTATGTGTAAAATTATAGAATAAAAGAAAACAGCAACGGTTAATGAAGCGTGTAGAATGAGAAAATTCATGCAATTGTTCCTGACGGAAAAATGTTTCAGGCTGATAGCCATATTTCATACAAGCTAGGCGATGACGAATATCATCTTTACTTAAAACAAAATATCCATGTTCATGAAATTCTTTACAGATGGTAGATTTTCCTGACCCTGGTAAACCTGAAATGACTACCATTTTTGGGTAGATATAATTAAATAAATCATGGTAATCTTCTCCTAAGATTTTCATATTTGTGTCTCCTTTCATACTCCGAAATGTACAATAAAAGAATGATAAATTTCTGTTTGATGTTCATTAATATATTTCATACATTCTTGATTTCTTTGCAATTCTTTTTGTAACCATGAAACAGATTCTATTCTCGTATTTTCATGACATATGACAGAATTTTTAACAAGTTCTTCATCAGAAAATATATTTTTACATAACTTAGAATGAAAAACGTGAACCAAATAAGGGGATGTCATAACGAAATCGAAATTAGAATAAATTTTACATTTCATGGTACAAAGGAGCATGGTAAATTCATCACGGAAATGAAAATATAAGGTAAAGTAATTTGTTTGCACCATAGGTTATTACACTCCATTATAGAAAACGCGAAGATGACATAATAAATCTAATAAAAATTTAATTTTATTAAAAAGTTCTTTATCACGATAAATTTTTTGATAAAAAGTTTTGATGATGTGCATATAATTTGTTATATCTTCAGGAGGGAGATAAAATACATTTGGTTTGTTTCTACGTCCTAACAAAATAGAACCATAAAATTTATAATTGTTTTCAATAATTCCCATATAGGTATCATCATGATAATGGAACTTGAAACTAAAATTTGCATCATCACCATCCCAAATATCTAACGTAGCTAAATGAAAATTTTTTCCATTGAAAGAAAAGTTTTCATAAGTTGTCTCCATAGTTATTGACATCCTTTCAGGTTTGCGGTATCATAAAAGACAAATGAAATATTTCTTAAATATGAAATATTCATTAAACATGAAATATTCCTTATAATATAAAGGATTTATCAAAACATGAAATGTTTATTAAAAATACTGAAATAGTATTATTTTTTAACATATCTATACTATATTTTAGTAAAAGTATTGAGTAAAGTCAATACAGTTTTTGTACTTTTTGTAATTCAAAATTTTCGGTATCAAAGAAAGGAAATACTATTATGAAAAAGAGAAGTGGTATGCATACGCGCATCCAGAAGACGAGAGACAAATTTGGTAAATTTGCTACGACGAACCGTTATTTCCCTGAGTTGGAGACGATTAATGTCACGGATTATGCAAACCATACGAAACGTCGTTTGCGTTGCAGAGATGAAATCGAAGCAAATGTGGCTTTAATTCAGGAAGGTTTCGATAAAGGAAAAATCCCGCATCATGTTAATCAGCATATGCTGGATAGAATGGAAAAATGCGGGACGGTAAAATATGAAAACTACGCTCATACGCAGAGTGGGAGCAAGTTTGTACATTCTTATGCATTTGAGTGCCATAATCGTTTCTGTATTCGTTGCAATTCTGTTCGTGCGCGTCAGGCATACATCGAAGTTCTAGACTTAGTAAGCACTTCTCTTTTTAAAACGCCGAAACTTTTTGATGCGGCTCTTTTTTGCACGGTTACATTAAAGAGTGCTGAAATTGAAGAAATGCATGGTATTTTTAAACAGCTTTCAAAAGATTGGGGCATAGTAAAAAACCGTATTAAGTTTTTAAAGGGATATAAAAAAGCAATTGACAATAAAGAAATTGTAGAACAGAAGAGAGGACATGCAGGAGAAGACTTAAAGAATCCGTATGTTATTTCTCTTATGAATACGATTGGCTATGTTCATGGTGGAGAAGTCACTTACAATACAAAAACACATCAGGTGCATCCACATTTTCATGTTATGCTTCTTGGAAACTATAGCGACTTGGAAAAAGTTACAGCAAGTGATGTAGCAAAATTTTATAAATTTTATTTAAAATTGGATTATGACCCAATTTGTCATGTAGAAGCGATTACGATTCGCAATAAGGAAAATTTTACAGAGAATGTTGCACGTATGACAGGGTATCTTTATAAAGGTTTGCGTGTTGATGTAAATAAGATTAAGACAGAAGAAGATAAGGAATATTATTGGAAGTTTGTAGATACTGTTTACGATAAAATGGGGCGCAAACTGTCTCCAATTCGTTGTGGTATTTTCCATACATATCATATGGCACGTCAGAATGTAAACATGAAAAATGACCATGAGGAAATCTTAGATTCTATTGGAGAATTTGATAAGAATGGTATGCCTGAAAAACATTATGAGGATATTCAGGTGAAAAATCCTTCAACAGAACAGAATTATACAATGAAAGAAAAGAAAAAAATTCAGGTAGAATTGAATAAATTGGATGATAACCAGCTTGGCTTTGTAATGAAGAATGATGAAAGAGAAATCTATCGTCGTTTATCCGCAAGGCTTTTCAAAGTGCGCCAAATTGGCAGGGCTTTTGCAGAAGAAAAGAAACATCAGCTAAATATGATTTGTGATGGGTTGTATGAGGAAATTATTCGCAATCAGAGAAATCGTCGTAGAAGACGTGAAGAATATCAGGATATGCTAAATAATACAACTTTGATGATGAAAGTGAAATATAATCCATTCGCTAAAGTCATGATGATTACAAGATTAACAGATATGACTACAGAAAAGAATGAAGTACATAGGTTTAATTTTATGGTAACAAAAGAAGAAAGTGAATATATGAAAAAGCTTTCTGATACCATTGAAGATGGACAGTACTATTTCTTGAAATTAGATGATGGGAATATTGTGCCTGTTACAAGAGATACAAATTTATTTCAATATATTTAATGTATTTATAATTTGACATAGGCGGTAGAAGATGCTATATTATACGTGAAAAGAAAAAAAACACTCCTTTCAGTTGTACGGCTAAGTCTTGATATTTTTTTGAAACCATTTTTCATAGACAGCTCATCAAATGCGCCGTAAAACTCCTGCCTTTCAGGCATAGGGAGTGTCAATTTCTTTTCATTCATAAGACACGAACAGCAAATTTTAAGAAAAAATATAGGTTCATATTTTTTGTGTCTTGACAAAAGGAAATACAGATAGGAGTGTTCTAACTGGGGACGTAATTTTTATCGATGGTAAAGACGGTGCGCTTGTAGTCCCATCTGCGAAAGGTTGGCTTGAGAAAGACGAGCAGACACAATCCGTCATGAACTTTGAGCATATTTGTATCTGAGGGGGAGGAAATATGAGACAAAGCGCATGTGAGTTAGTACGCAAAGGGAAGGTAAAGACCAAAGGCTACGCACTAGATTCGGTTAAGACAACTAATGGAAGAAAAATCTATCTGTGTGGAGGAAGATATGATGCAAGGACAGACGAATCTTTTAATGAGTGCCGTCGATGCCCGCTGTTTATCAATCGGTATACGTCGTTTGTTGATGAGAAGGAGCTTGCTGAAAATGGTCTTTTGCAACCAGAAGAGCATATCATATAGGAAGAATGCACTATATGACAGCAAAGCGCAGGATATAGTAAAATAGACATAGCAAATCAAAGGAGGGGACGCTATGCAGAACTGACACAACGACTATCTGCTACTGACATCATGGATATACATTCAAAGTACGGTAAGATATTTTTTATGCTGGTGTGGCGTAATCGGAAGGCGCGGTAGACTCAAAATCTGCTGATAGAAATATCGTGTCGGTTCAAGTCCGACCACCAGTACCATAATGTTGTTCTAGTTTAATATAAAATACCATTGTTTATATTGTCTCGTTTTCAAAACAATGGAGATACAAGTGAGATTCTTGTGGACAACCATAATACATTTTTATACATTTTTATAAATGTATATCCTTTCTACTCAATAGCTAGACTTTTCTTCTCTTCTGTCTAGCTATTTTTTTTGTTCCACTGATTGGCAAATTGTAGACTAAAAAGAATGAAGGAGGAGAGATAATTATGGAAACAAAGTTTAAGCTAGGGGATAGAGTATGCTATATAGGAAAGAAGCGTTATGGCAAACCAATCCCAAATACAGAATATAATATAATCAGCAATGGGATATATCGCGATATAGTTGATTCTATTTTGCCTGATGAATGTGGTGACTATGAATATGATATAGCTCCTGCATCTGGAAATGATGACCAAAATGACCATTATACGTGTATTAAAGAAAAGTATCTTGTCTTAGTGAATCCTTCCAGAATAATTTTCGGATAAGGTGATATAAAAAGTTTGTAATGACTAAAAAACAATATCAACAAAGTTTAAAAAACACTAAAAGAAGTATTTCAATGGTCGAACAATGCTTAGTTAAATTGTTTAAATATTGTAATATGCAAAATATTGACCATTTAGTTTTTGAAGATTTAGGCAAATTCACAAGTCATTTAAAAATTACAAATAAAGAATTTGATATAAATTATAAAAGATTAATATCTACTGTTAGACTTGTTGATATTAAAAACATTGCTGAAAGAATTGGAAAGAAATATGGTATAACCATTTCATTAACCCATCCTGAATATACAAGTCAAGAATGTAGTCATTGTCATCACATTTCAAAAAACAATAGAAAAACACAAGAGCATTTTCATTGTGAAAATTGTGGATTTGAAATAAATGCGGATTTAAATGCTTCTATAAATATTAAAAACAGGATTTACTCAAACGTTTTGAGAAAATCCTGTCATCAAGAAATTGAACCAAATAAATTTATTCCTATTGGCATAAAACATGAAGAATTCAAACAAATATATACACAAATGTTGAATGACATTTACTAAAATACCGTATCTTGAAGAAAGATTAAGGTAGGTACATTAACGATACCTTGAATTTAGAATTCTAAACAAAAATATACATCTTATTTCATAAGACTATATAATTTTGACGTTATACTAATTATGTTTTTGTAATAAAATAATATGTAATTTTTTATGCTTCTATAGCATTTTTCATATATACTGAAATATTTTATTGATAGGTAAAATTCTATTGATAGATATTTATAAAAAGGATTGAATGACTATGAATTTAAGAGTTGTCCTAAAAAATGTTGATAAAGAAAAAATGTTTAGTGATGTAAAAGATTATAGCATTAAGAATGATATGCTTGTGATTCATCAGGAGAAATGGGTATATGAAATTCCATTGGTAAATGTTCTATATCTTCGTTATCATACGCAGAAAGATGTACAAAAGGAATCGCCTAAGGAAAAGATTACAGTAGGCGCAGGAGAACAATATAATACTAGAAATAATACATCTGATATAATAGTTACAGGTAATCCATATTTCCCAAAGTGGACATTAGATAATACTCCTGACGATGATAATCTTAGGAAGGAATATGTAAAAGAGGAAAATCTAGTAGGGAATTCTACTATGCGAATTACTCCATCATATGAAGATTCCTTCTTTAAGATAGATTTGTCTAAAAATAAAGATACTATTCCTAGTAACAACGTTGTAATTGCAGATAATGAATTTTAATATATTTTTAATTGACAAGTGCATCACAAAGTGATACTATAATAACTGTTAAAGGCACGCACAGCAAATCATTGATGAGGGTATATTGAGTGTCTTGTTAAAAAAGAAGGTTCACTAGCTCAGTTGGTAGAGCACCTGACTTTTAATCAGGGTGTCCCGGGTTCGAATCCCGGGTGAGCCACCAGATAGACGATTAGCTCAGTTGGTTAGAGCACTTCCCTTACAAGGAAGGGGTCAACAGTCCGAATCTGTTATCGTCTACCAGATGAAAATAATATATTTATATAGAAAAACACCCACAAGTTTATAGACTGTGGGTGTTTTTTCATAAGGAGGATGTCAAATGAAAAATGGAGACTATAATTTAGTAAAAGCTCCAAAGGATTTTCAGGGGATAAAATATCGTGGGAAATATTGTTTAGAACATCATTATGTATATTGGAAAGAATATCATGTAGTTCCGAAAGATAATGAAGTTATTCACCATATAGATGGGAATAAACAAAATAATGATATAAATAATTTAAAATTAATGACACGAGAAGAACATGCAAAAATACATCATAAAAAGAAAACATATGTGAAATTGAAATGTGTCTGGTGTCAAAAAGTATTTGTTCGTGAAAAGCGAGAAACACATTTGAGTAAACATCAGCAATTTACTTGTTGTTCTAGACAATGTAGTGCAAAAGCAATTCATTTAAAACAAAAAAATATAGAAGAGTTTCAAAAGAGAATCAAAGAAAATGTAGTAGAGGTATTTGAACAATGAAAGAATATGAGTTTTGTTCAAAAAAAATGGTGGATGTCCAATTTTTTACTTGACATGTGTAGATAAATTATGTATAATTCTATATGTAGATAACTTATTGTTATCTACAATAAGTTGTTTTTAGCCCTACAGACGGTTGGAAATGAACTTTTTGATGCGGTTATTGTCAAAATCGGTATTTCTTGATACATATCCGTCGTTGATAGAAATTGAAATGTGTTGACAAGTCCTGAGCAAGACCTAACTGCTCAATTAAAAAGAATCAATATATAAATATTACATTTACTTTTCAAATTTTTCACTGCATGTTTTTATGTATTATGGTTCAAAATTTTCAAGGAAATTTTTGAAAGTAGTAAAATAATAGTTTTATCTTGTCAGTCCATTTTACTATAAACTATTTTTTTGAGAAGTAAATGTGTTAGATATATATTGATTTTTTTGTGTCTAAAATATATAAATAATTATGGTGATGGAAATGAATGAGCAAGAACGTTTAAGAAAGTAGTTATCAAAAAAAATAAACAAAGAGATTAGTTACGATGTGAATAAAACATCTTATTAGATGATTTATGTGCAAAAAAAATTGGTCTAATTTTATCAAAAAAGTACTTGACGAAATAAGATGTTTATAGATGTTTATGATACAATATGTTTGTCGGTGAGAGAGATATGAAAAATATCTTGTAGATAAAACAAACAATGTAACATATTTTATTTTTATGCAAACCACCGTAAAACCACTAGCTTCAGCTATGTGGATATAATTCAACGTAAATAGTCTTGTATTAGTTTGTTTAAAGTGATATAATACAAATAGGTTTCCTAGCATAAATCAGTACCGTGGGACACACGGGAATTCACGCTTGGGGAAATCGTGTAAGACGCCAATTCTTCGGAGGTGGCGCATTGGTTGTCGAACCAAGAATCCCCACGGCTAAAGACTACGTTGTTTTCGTTATCATACCCTGGAGTGTATATCCTAGCTCCCCGCTCTATGTAGGCTCTGTAAAAGTTCTGAGAGGTAGGAACGGTCAACCTAAGGACGGCCCGTCATTACGGGCAAGCGATTACAACATTGACTAATGGTAGAATAACTCTAATTTGAAGTTTCGACTTCAGAAAGGAGGTAGACTTTTTGTTAGTCTACGCTATTAATAAAGAAGGGCAACCGTTAATGCCTTGTAAATCGCAAAAAGCTAGAAAGCTTCTGAAAGAAGGCAAGGCTACGATTGTAAAACATGAGCCATTTACGCTTCAGCTAAAATATGGCTCGGCTGGCATAATAAGTTGTATTTAGTGGAAAGGAGGGGCGCGGCTCCTCTCGTGGCTGAAGCCGCAAGTACCCGCCGCGCATAATATTAAATGAAACCGAAGTTTAAGTTAGGAGACCGAGTACGATATACGGGTAAAAAGCGTTATGGTAAACCCATACCAAATACAGAATATAATATAATCAGCAATGGGTTGTATCGTGAAGTAGTTGATGCTTATTGGCCAGATGAATGTGGTGACTACGAATATGATATAGCTACTGCATCTGGAAATGATGACCCAAATGACCATTATACGTGTATTGAAGAAAAGTATCTTGTTTTAGCGAATCCTTCCAAAATAATTTTCGGATAAGGTGGAAAGGAGAAAAACAATGATTGAGTCAATTTTTATTTTTTGTCTAGGCATTTGCATAGGTTCAATAGGAACAAATATTTATAACGTAAAAAAGACAAGGCAGTTTTGGCGTGAAGCAACATTGGGAATGACAGACTTTGATATCAAGTGCATGAATTATGAATACTCGCGAAGGAAATCGAAAGACAATATCATGACCAACGGTGAGAAATATGCAGGTGAATCACATAATCATTATGTTTTTGAGCGCATGTGTCCTAAATGCAATAGTACTGTATGTGGACGCGAGCCATCAGATTTTAGAGAGTGCCGAATCAAGGATAAACATGATTATGAGCAATGGCTAAAGGAGTATAATGAAGATGACTGAGAATAAAATTAATATCACGAGTAGAATTAAAGACATTACACTAAAGATTAAAAGCTATGACGGGAGAATTTCAATGCACAGGTCGGCAATTAAAAAGCTACGGAATGCAAAAGCTATTTTGATGAAGGAGAAGAAAGGTCTCGAAGAAGATGGAAAAGAGTGAGTTGTTACCATGCCCATTTTGCGGAAGTGCAGGCTATGTAACGAAGAACCCTTTTACAGGGCATTATAGCGTTAAATGTAGAGTCTGCGGTGCTAAAATGACAGGGGAAATGGTCAGTAGCGACAAAGCGAAAGCGATTGAGGAATGGAATCGGAGGGATAACCAAAAAGCATAGAATCAAAGATACTGAGATATGGACATTCTTGCGGGCTAACAGTAGAGTTTGTGGAAGTGAGAGGAAATAGTATTATGATTTATCTCACAGATGACACACATATCCCCATCGATATTAGCAAATTGAATACCAAAAACTTTCCAGAGCAAAAGAATTTGACGCGAAATGATTATATCATCATTCTCGGAGATTTCGGTTTGTATTGGCACGAAGATAAAACATATAAAGGTGGTTATAGAAAAAGCAATCAAACACCAAAATGTATGTTTGGTTATCAATTATTTGATAGAGTTATTTATAATGGACAAGAAGGATTTGTATTTGGACGTAGGTCAAGTGGAAGTTTTGATATATAAAATTATCATACCAATAGTTATATTATCTGTAATGTCTATTCTTGTTTATTCATATAATGCGAACGAGCCATACGAATTTAAAGCGATAATGAAAGAACAAGAAAGTATTTCACAACAAATATTGGATAAACAAATAAATGAACCTGTTGTAGTAGAAAATAAATATCTTTTTATTGGAGATAGCAGGTTTGTTGGAATGGAACAATCTATTCGTACAGATAAAGATATTGTTTGGATAGATAAAGTAGGAGCAAGGCATGATTACTATTGGGACAATTATGATATAATTGCTTCTATAGATAAGGATAGAGTTGTAGTGTATGAACTAGGTGTAAATGATTTAGATTCAAATGCTTGCATTAACGTTCTAAATGACTTACAACGATTGGGATTTAAATCTATTTATTTTGTAACAGTAACACCTGTAAACGAAGAAATTGCTTCATCTTATGGATATATGATTAATAATGAACAAATTAATCAGTTCAATCAACAAGTAATAAATAATGTACCTTCTAATGTAAAAGTAATTGACACGTATGATTATTTGAGATATAATGGTATCGAAACAGATGATGGTTTACATTATCGGTCGAATACATATCATCTTTGGTTTCAATATATAATAGACAAAATAAGTCTTGACAAGTTGTAGTTCCCTGAAAAACCTCGCTATAGTATAATATATGTAATCAGGAAATACTTGATTACAAATTACCACCAAAATAAGGCAAATATCTTAGGATGGTGAATAAGTTAATGTTGTAAGTCCCAGGCGGGTGGCAACATTATGAAAAGCGGTTATTCTCAAAATCGTGTTTGCTTTATAAAATGCAAAGTCCGTCTGTATTTTATAATGAAATTATTGAAAAGTCCTGAATATGACATAACTATTCCATGATTAAAAAATTAATATTGTTTAGATATGACGTTCTAAAACTAATGATAACACGGAACATTCTATTCAGTTTAAGTTTTAAGGATATATAGATGATATTGCTTTTTTGATTATGATATTAACACATTTAATCTATAAATTCTTCTATTTTAATTACCTCCTTGTTTTTAAAATAGATATTGACAAATGAGATTAAATGTGATAATATATAAGTATGAAATGCAGGAAGTATTTCATACAAGTAAAGACACTTTCAGCAATCATTTATTGATTATTGATAGGAAATCATAATGTGTCTTGTATTTGAATTTCTGATTTCTTGGCAGTTCTCCTTTAACAAAAGTACGATAATATGGTAATTAAATTATCGTACTTTTTGTTTTGAGGAAATGAATCCATAGAAAGAAGGTATAAAAGAATGATTAAAGAAACTGATATTAAGCCAAAAGTTCATAAAGATTATAATGAACAGGTTTTTGTTTCTTTAAAAGAGGCACAGTTTGCAAAACGAGCAGTTGATGTAATCCTTTGTGTTTGTGCAATTGCTTGTGCTATGGCGATTTTGGTGTATTATCATATGTAAAAATTTTATATACCTGTTATATTAAACATATGTTTATTTTATATAATAGGTGTAAGAAAGAAATATGGCGCAGTAGCACAGTTGGATTAGTGCATAGACCTTCTAAGTCTATGGTCGTGAGTTCGAGTGTCACCATTTAGATTTTTTATGTATTTAAAAAATTTGTGCTTGACAAATGATTGGATACATGATATAATAAATGAGTAAGGTTGATAAAGATGTTTTACTTCTTAAAAAAATAAATCAAGAAAGCACTTGACAGATAGCGATTGATTTGATATAATAAAGAAGTGAGGTTGAGATAAATCTTACAAAAGAAAATCAAATAATGCGAGTGTGACGGAACTGGCAGACGTATGGGACTTAAAATCCCAGGGTAGTAATACCGTGAGGGTTCGACCCCCTCCATTCGCAGTCAACTAAATATCAGTACCTTTACGTGGTAGTTGACATAAGTACCTTAGAGGGAAACTAAAACTGATAATCGTATTTCGTTAATTTAGAGGTGATAAGTATGGTGCTTCATCAAGAACAGATTAACGAAATATTAGAATTATATCGTTATGGATGGTTGCAAAAAGAAATTGCAGAAAAATTCCAAATAGGTAATCGAACGGTGGGGAGATTACTGAAACGTTATGGAATTGAATCAAGAGTATTTAAGCAACAGAAATATTATGATATAACAAATTCAATTGGAGAAAGATTTGCTTCGATTGAAGATGTAAAAAAAGAATATGATATTGAAGAACAGGATTTTTGTAACTCTTTAAATAGTAAAGATACATATTTAAATATGTATTGGAAAGCTAGAATAAGAGAATTGCATCCTTTTTTAAAGCATAAAATCCATCGTGAGATTATAGATAACCATAAAAAAGTAGTAAAGATTCTTTCTACTTATGTAGGGAAAGATAATCGTGTACGTGCTTGTGCTTTATGCGAGGATGGAACAAAAATTTCAGGTTCTTATGCGCGTTTTCTTTTATTATTAAATGGTGTTTCTTTAGAAAAAGATGATGATGTGCATCATATAGATGGGAATCCATTAAATAACGATTTATCGAATTTAAAGGTTTTAAAACATGGAGAACATCAAAGGATGCATAGTCTGAAATACTTTGATAAAGAAATGACATGTCCTGTATGCGGGAAAAAATTCAATTGGACAGCAAAACGACAGCAGAGACATTCTTCTAATGTTAGCAGAAAAGATAGTCAAAGGTCGCAAATGATTGTTTGTTCAAAATCTTGTGCAGGAAAGTTAGGAAAAATAAAACAAATGAAAAATGCTATATTAAATCATGAAAGTGATAATATAGATGTTTTTGATTTGAATTATAATTTAATTCAATCTTTTTATTCTTTTGAAGATTGTGTATTATTTGTAATGAATCGTTTTTCTTTAACTATTTATCGAGCAAGAGAAGAAATCAGGAGGGTATTAAAAGGAAAACGTGAAAGTTATCATGGATATATTTTTAAGTATGCATGAAACATGTGTTGCAAACAGATTTTCAAATATATAAAAAGTAACAAATATTTTCATACTTTTTATATATTTTGATATGTAGTCGGAGAAACCATATATGATATAGTTAATCCGATAGAGGTATGCAGTATGCCATACAAATTTTCTGTTAATTTTTAATAGGAAATTGTTAAATCTTTCTAATTTCATGTTTTTATATTAGAAAGGAACTGTTGACAAAATGATGTATTTGTGATATACTAAATGAGTAATATGTTTTATACGCCCATAGCTCAGTTGGTTAGAGCAGCTGGCTTATATCCAGCGTGTCCCTGGTTCGAGTCCAGGTGGGCGTACCATTATGTTGGTTGTAGCGAGATAGTAAATGCGCTAGAATATGGTTCTAGTTAACGCAGGTTAAAATCCTGTCAACCAACCCAAGATAACTAAAATATCAGTACCTTTACGTGGTAGTTATCATAAGTATCTGAAAAGAGAAACTAAAACTGATATAAACAATTAAATAGTTTATATATTGTGCGGTAGCATAATGATGAAATGTGATGGTTTTATATTTCATCACTCATTTTTTAAGGATGTCAAATGGAACATCATATATTCATCCTGATTATCGTAATAAGTGATTTGTATCTGGCACCTTTGTGTAGTGGTCTAGCACAACGCCCTTTCACGGCGTAAACAGCAGTTCAAATCTGCTAGGTGTCACCAACTAACCGAAATATTAGTACCTTTACGTGGTGGTTAGTATAAGTACCTAGATATAGGGAAACTAAAACTAATATATAAGGTGATGCATTTTGAAAAAAGATAAGCATGATAATACTACAGATAAATATGTAGGGACAATTGTTGGTAATTATAGAATTTTAGAGAGAACTTCTATGGCATTACCTGGGGAACATGCTATTTATAAAGCAGAGTGCATTAAATGTGGATATATTAAATATGACCGTATTACGAACTTCAAAAGACGAAATCTAACAGATAAGTGCCATCATTTCACAGTGAGAGCACATTGGTATTCTGAAAGATTAGAAAAAATATTTTATCGTATGCGAAGCCGTTGCCATAATAAATCTAGTAAAGATTATCGTTTCTATGGCGAAAAAGGTATTCGTGTTTGTGATGAATGGTTAAATCATCCACAACTATTTAACGATTGGGCAATTCAAAATGGTTATCGAGAAAATCTAACAATTGATAGGATAGATTCAAATAAGAATTATTGTCCTGAAAATTGTAGATGGATAACTAGAGAGCAAAATTCTAAATGGAAAAGTACAACATCTAAAATTACCGTGAATGGAATTACGGATAGTGGAAGAGGTTGGGCAAGGCGTTTACATATTGGTGTGAATCGAATTAATGTATGGAAACGTGATAAAGGATTAGAGTTTTGTGAGGAAAAAATAAAAGAGCTGTTATTAAAAAAATAATTAATTAAATTATTGAATTATTATATGCTAGTATAGCTCAGTTGGTAGAGCGTTGGTTTTGTAAACCAAATGTCGTAGGTTCAAGCCCTATTACTAGCTCCAACATGCGGACGTAATTTAATGGTAGAATCCTAGCCCTCCAAGCTAGTTATGCGGATTCGATTTCCGTCGTTCGCTCCATTTGATAATAGCGTCATGTTCGGTATTAGCATGATGTTTTTATAAAAAAAAGGATAACAATATGTATCGTTGTTATCCTTTTATTTTTATATTTAATAAAGCTAATTGACTAAAAAGTCTTGACAAGCATAATATTTTGTAGTAGTATATGTATGTAATCAACAAAGAGAGGAATGATTCAAGGTTTTTTGAAATTTGGAAAATAAAATTTCAAAAAAACAAAAAAGTTCTTGACAAGATATATAACGTATGGTATACTAAATAAGTCAGATGGAGAAAGACACATGGTGGTATAGCCAAGTGGTAAGGCAGAGGTCTGCAAAACCTTTATTCCACGGTCCGAATCCGTGTACCACCTCCAAAATATGATAAGATGTGCAATAAAATGCATATGTTATAAATAGGGGTATCGCCAAGTGATTAAAGATTTAATATATAATAATGTTGTATATTCACAATTTTCAATTGATGAAACAGGAAATATTATGAATAAGAAAACAAATTATATATATAAAAAATCAGTTGGAGGTAGTGGTTATTATATTGTTACTTTGCCTTTAGGAAAAAGAGGAAAAGTAAAGAGCATAAGATTGCATAAAGCATTAGCGGAAGCATTTATTCCAAATCCAAATAATTATCCAATTGTTCATCATAAAGACGAAAATAAATTGAATTGTTCATTATCGAATTTGGAATGGACAACAAGTAAACAAAATACTAAGTATCATTTGGAGTATCAGTCAAAAAAGACAAAGTATTTCAATAACAGAAAATTAACAACAGAAGATGTTGATTATATTAGAAACAATAAACAGATATATTCTTATCAAGAATTAGCTACGATGTTTCATGTTTCAAAAACAACGATAGTAAATGTTGTAAAACATTTATGTTATAAATAGGGGTATCGCCAAGTGGTAAGGCTTAGGACTTTGAATCCTACATGCGTTGGTTCGAATCCAACTACCCCTGCCAAATGGTTCCAAGAAGGAGAAATTCTTTGCGGAATCAATTTTGGGCGAAAGCCCACGGTTTCAATGGACAGGACTTTGTACATCTATAGGAGTTTTTGTAAGACCCTCGTGGGAGTGCAAGAAACGTTAGTCACTTGGGAATTTTCATCGGTGCGGCCCACACCGTCACAGGCTCTTGCCGTGGGAGTGCAAGAAACGTTAGTCACTTGGGAATTCTACCTATACCATGGATTTATCCGTGGGAGGATGTCAAAAAGGGTTTTGTTCGAAAATAAATCGTAAAAAACTACATATGGAAGAGGCAGGGGTTTTTATGTAGTTTCCCTGCCTTTTTCGTTTATACGGAGGTCATTAAAAATGAGAGAGATAGAGATTGGAGAACCGCAAAAAACAATTTTGGAATTTCCTGATGGTACTTTTCTCTATCAATGTAGAGGAAATTTTGATGGGTTTATGTTTAAATATGAAAATTGGGCATTGAGAGATAGAGATTATTTTTCAATGCTACAGGAATTGGTTAAAAAATATTCTGTAGATAAAATTTATAAAGATTTTGTTTCTGTATATAATATTGTCAAGAAAGATATTCATAAAGAAGATTGGAAAAAAATTCGTAAGATTGCTTCTCAATATGATTTAAATGATATGTTGGTAGTAGGGAAGCTATATTGTATATTATACGTTACGATGTTAGCAGAACAGAATAACCATCATTCTATTTTGGGAAAACGAATTAAGCGATTAGCTGTTTACCAATTATTGATACTAGGAATGTCTTTAGATGAAGTTGTTAATTTTTCAAAAGGAAAGAGCGCAAGAAGTTATCTGGAACCATTGTGCGAAAGGTATGGATTCTGAATATGATAGAAGAAATCATAGAGCTTCAATTGACAAAGAGACAAAAAAATCAATTAAAAAAAATGGAAAGAGAATACCAAAAATGTTATCATGATTATCATTCTGATTTAATTGGAATAGAATTGGTAGCATGGGGGCATGATTATTTAAAAACCTTGTCTTTAGATATGATTACTAGTATCATACATGGGAATGATATTTTTAGCTGTACAGCAAATGCATATAAGGATGGAGAAATTCATATTAAGAATATTATTATTCCATATCAAAAAAATGAATTATATGATATTCAATGCATTTATTTCTTTTTTCTTTTAAATCATCCATATATGAAAGTAGTCTTAGACCAAAAGAAAAAGAAAAAATATAAAAATATTTTATCTATGGATGTTGGTGTAGATAATTTAGGAGCTTGTGCTTCAAGTTTCGGAGATACGTTCCTCATGGATGGAACAAAATTGAAAGCATGGAATTATTATTATTTAAAAAGAGTAAATAATTACATGGGAATTTGTAAGGAATCGAAACACATTTCTAAATTGAAAGAAAAAAATTATAGATATATTTTAAGTTATTGTAAAAAAGCAAGCGATTATTTGCAACGATATTGTCTTTTAAATCAAATAGATTTATTTTTAATAGGGAAAATACCAATTAAAAAGAAACTTTCTTTTGAAAAGTTTATGTCTATGGAATTTAAAAGAGATAATGTAACTTCCTTTTCTATGTCATTATTTATTTATAATGTAAAAGAAATGTGTTGGAAAAATGGTATAGAATGTGAATCTGTTCCTGAAGATTACAGTTCTAAATGTAGTTTTTATGATGGCGAATCTGTAAAATTGCATGATACTTATATGGGAAAACGTACAACAAGAGGATTGTTTCGCACAGGGCATTATTATTATGTTAATGCTGATGTAAATGCGGCGTTTAATTTTTATCGTGTTTATATTAAGCAGAATCAGCGGATTCAATCTGCGATGAATTGGAATGACTGTAAGCAATCTCTTCGATTGCATCCTGTTAGAATTAAAATTATGGATTAATAGAGAAAAATGCTTGACAGATATTAAAACAAGTAGTATACTATTAATTGTGTGAGGGGTCAAAGATATGCGTCTGCATTTGTTTCCTCGGCGATATTTTTTAAGAAACAAATGTTAGCGTGAAAGGAATCATCAAGAAATCCTTAGAGAATATCAAAAGTTTATATATCTTATATGATGAAAGTCTATGATGTAATTATGCATTATTTTGGCGATTATAGACAGTTCTGAATGGAAAAACATATTATATTTTCAATGTTAATATGTGTGTCGCTAACCATCAGTATTATTGCTTGCAAAACGAATGTCAGAGTGGGATGTATAGTAATAAGGTTAGAAGAGACAATTCAGATTCTATTAGTTTGAAATGCTAAAAGCTAATAGAAAAAGAGTAGTTGTATGTAGGTTTATGAACCTTCTCTTAAACAGTTCTTGCTTGTAAAAATCTTATGTAAGATACAGATTCTTTTACTTGCTATCATAATTGTTACATAATTTGATATAATAAAAGTGAAAAGAATTTTATAAAGTGCGCTGTAAAACCACGTCCTTTAGGGTTGGGGAGTGTCAAAAAGTGATGTAACCACATAACATAATTGTATCAATAAGATTTTTAGAATGAGTAATGTGGACATTCGTTCATATTACTCATTTTTTTAGAAAGGAAAAACTATCATGAAAGTAAAAACAATTCAACTAGGATTGGAAAATTGTGAAGTTATTAATATTCCTTATAATGACATTAAAGGTATTCATTTAAATGGAATCTCAAAGTCATTATATAAACCTTTTGAAACTAGTGATGAATTAAAAGAAGTTTATATGTGTGATGATTTTGATGTTACGATTGATAAAAATGCAAATGTATTAGCTAATTGTCAATGTTTTTCTAATACGTTGCCGTTTGAACGATTAAAGAAGTTTAAAGATGTAACGTTTGTATGTATTCAGTACGAAGATGGGTCTAGTTTTACGGTATATACTCCATATGAAGGTGATGAAACAAATACACTTCAAACTTTAGAAACAGACATCATGCAGAATATGCATATCAATATTAAAAGAAGAAATTACTTGACACTAAAGTAAATTTTGTTGTATAATGTAAGCAGAAAATTAAGAAGGAGATAAGAATTATGAAAAGCAGAGTTATTAATTCCCGTAACTTCGATTTTAATTTTCAGGATAAGTTGTTTACAGGTTATACAAGTAAACTAAAGCCTAGCTTGTTTTATGGAAACAAGAAAATTGAAGGTTATATTTGGTTACAGTCTCAATGGACAAACAAGATGTCAAAATGGCAGTTGGATAAAGAAGAAAAGGAAAATAACAAAATTCTTTCTTGGACATATATCCCTTGCGATAAAACGATTGAGCGTTTTCCGAAATTAGAGGGATATAAATTAGTTGTAAATTTTGATTCTCGCGAAATTAAAAAAATGGCATATAAAAAATATCGCAGAATTAGTGAAGAATATTTAAATAATAACGATAAATAAACAAAAAATCTATATATTTCTTTTAGGATATAATAATTTTAATAAGAAATATATAGATTTTTTTAGTATAATGAAAAAGGTGCTGATATAAATATGAAATTCGATGAACTTTCAGAAAATGCAAAGAATGAAGCTCTCCAGAATGTTATTACTGAAGAAGGTTTAGTTTCCGATGTTATTATGGATACATATGATAGTTTAAGAATGTCTTTTGAAAAACTTGGTATTACAGGAATCAAAGATGCTTTTGAAAATAAATCACAGAAAGATGTTTATGATTTTGATTTAACAATTCATGAATCTCCTATTTCTCGTAAGTTGTTTGATGCTTGTATGAGGACAGGGGATATTTCAGAAGAAGACTATCAGGTATATATTAATGATGAAGATGAAACAAATATTACACCTGATAAGGCTTTTGCTACATTGAAGGATGTTACGTTTGATGCCGCAGTTGATGTAAATTTCACGGACGTTAAGATAGATTCTAGTTCTATGGATGTATACGGAGAACGTGGTTCGGCGTTCATAGATGCGCTTGTAGAAGCTATAGGAGACGTTCTACAGAAGGTTGAAGATGACGAGACAGCAGATGTAGAACAACAGATATATAAAGAAGCAGAAGATAATGCAAAAAATTATGATTTTGATGAAAACGGAAATATTAGTAAATAACTTTTTATAATAGAAAGGCGGCTAATCATGACGCAAGAAGCGCAAAAAACAATTCAATATCTAAAAGCTCATTATTGGGACAAAGATAATTTATTTGATATTTTGGATATTATGCGTCAGATTATTGAAAAGCAACAATTGAAAATTGTGAAATTAGAGGAAGAAGTTCATTCGTTGAATACACATCGAAAAGTTATTGAAAATGATA
>Ga0256404_1001847_pt1 | contig 49141 bp, 35 predicted proteins | sample RumenRJG_01DNA_FD_185990 | JGI IMG/M metagenome (GOLD analysis project Ga0256404, IMG submission 185990) | Bovine rumen microbial communities from Lethbridge, Alberta, Canada - RJG_01 | ecosystem: Host-associated > Mammals > Digestive system > Stomach > Rumen | place: Canada: Alberta | collected...
AGTCTATCTTTTCTTGTTCCATGACCGCAAAGGTAAGCAAAAAAAATAGTTTTAGCACGCTATCATATCAAGTTCTTTGGTTAGGCAGCGGCATCCGCCTGCCACGGACAATCCCCCTTGGGCCCACTTTTCACCTTGTAGCCTTCGGGTTTGTTGAGGGTGAATGAGAGATAGCCCACGAAGTCCTTTGAGCCTTCAGCATAAGTGCAGAGTTCAATAGTTGTTTCACCACCATGATTAGCGGTGTTGCCCATTCGCATATAAGTATCGACCGTAGGCGTGAGCACTTCCTGATTCTGTGCCCACGCCACATTCATACTTGCCAAACAAACAAGTAGCAACATGATGATTTTGTTAGTAATTGTTTTTATCATAATTTTGAATTTAAAAATTTGAGATTTTTCTGTCTATACGAATGGTTTTTTGAAATTACTTAATGTTAATCCTAATTGTTTTATAGTTTTTTAGAAAGATGCAAAATGGTACCACCCTCACGAGCAGCACCATTTTTTTACCTTAAACAATAAACTAAAACCTAATCTTTTAACTAAAAAGCCTAATGTAACTAACCTAAATAAATATAACCTAAAAAACTATTTGACTACTAACAAATCTACTATTACTAACCTAATTTATATTATAAAGCCATGCGCAAATGCTCACGGACAAACTTGCGACTCTTGAACTGATGGCATTCCACGGTGCGACGGCTCAATGAAAGCTCGGTGGCAATCTCGTCGATGGTCATCTCCTGTTTGCGTGTCATCTCATAAACGCGAGCTGTGGCTGGAGAAAGGAGCATCACCAGGTTGTGTTCTGCTTCTTCTATGTCACGAACAGCTATGTGGTCATCAGGACGCTCCACACTCTTACGCATGGTCATATCATATATATAGGAATATACTTCCTGACGCTTATAATGGCGGCGGATATGATCAATAACCAGATTGTTGGCGATGGTGAAAACCAGACTGCGTACAGTCTCCTCACATACAACCTCACAATCGAGCAGGCGTAAAAAAGTATCCTGCATGATATCGGCAGCCTCTTCGGCATCGTTGATACGGCAACGGATGTAAGTGTAAATTCGCTGACTGTAATCTTGATAAGCCTTGGCGATCATCTGGTTTTTAGTATCCATAATTTTGTAGTTTTAAAAGGTTGTTTTCTTGTTTTTGAAGTCCAACTTTGTGAACTTTTCTGCTGCAAAATTATGGCTAAAATTGATTCAAATCAAGTTTTTGAGGGTCTAATACTTCCAATCTATTTTCATTGGAAACGAAAAAGGTAAAGCATTCGTTATCAATGCTTTACCTTTTGTCCGTCTAAATTAGACAATCTTTTGGACTTTGTCTGTTTGGGTCAAACTCTCTTATTTTAGTTGCTTTTCAAACCAAATAGCGGCACCTCCCGAAGGCAGCAGGGGAAGCGTCAAAGATGTCTTTGATGTCACTTTGCGGGTGGTCATTCTCACTTTGGTGCGTGTCTTCAGGTTGGTATCATCCTCATAAAGATGGGCCACATACTTCACGCCTTTCTCGAGGAAGGTGAGGGGGAGGGTGACGATGCGGCCGTCGTTGCCTGTCATGATTCCTACGTACCAGTCACTGCCCCTGCGACGAGCCATGGTAATATATTCACCGGGATAACCTTCCAGTGCGCGGGTTTCATCCCAAACCGTAGGAATCTTTTCCCAGAATTCTATTTCTGGCTCTCCCTTGTAGAACTGTGGCTTATCATACCAGAACATCCATGTCAGCGGACTGTAATAGACAGCAGCCATGGCCAATTGATGGGCGTAGGTGGTCTTTTTACGATTGTTGAAATAGCAGAGCGTGTAGTCGGCAGGTCCGCAAAGGAAGCGGGTGAAGGGAAGGGTCACGTTGTGCGAGGCCGTCGGCATCTCTTCGTTGCCTCGGATTCCTTCAGCCGTCATCAGGTTGGGGTAGGTGCGTGAATAGCCAGTAGGCCTGTATTCATCGTGGATATCCACCAGCAGATGATGCTCAGCGCACTTGCGGACAGCCTGATGCAACCAGTTTGTCCATTGCTGATTGCCTACTTGAACGAATCCAAACTTGATGCCTTTGACGCCCCATTTCTCATAGAGCGGCAGAATGCTGTCGAGTTCCTGATAGAGCGCCCGCTGATTCACATAGACGAATACGCCGATACCTTTGCTCTTCGCGTATTCCACGATCTCAGGAATGGTGAAATCCTTTTCGGTATCTACCGTCAGGGCCGATGAAGACATTTTCATCTCAGGACCATACCAACGGGCATCAAGATGGACATACTGCAAGTTGTGGGCCGCACAAAAGTTAACGGCCTCATAAAGGGCTTTCTTATTGAGATCAGAGCGGAAACATTTTCCGGGTTTCACCCATGAAAAATCCTGCTGGGGACAATCGTTGAGATTCAGTACCAGATAATCGTGATTGATAAGATCTGTCATCTTCTGACCAACCATAATCGTTCGCCACGAAGTGGCATAAGGCGTCATCAAATCCACACTGCTGTAAACGTCAGCGAAAAGCGTATGGGGTGTGATCTTTCCATTTCGTGTATTCGTGAACTTCGTACGTGCATAGTCCACCAAGCGTGCCTCCAGTAGTGATAAACAGAGTCCGTTGGCAAGCTGGAGTGTCAGTGGCCGCTCTGCTGTCTTAATCTCTTCGTCAAGACCTTTCCATACATATCCGTCCTGTGCCCATTCTGCGACCAGGGCCTTGGCTCCAGGTTCAAAGTGGAATGACGTGAGTTCACCCGTAAGATGGATGAAAAGCCCGTTGCTGGTTTCAGGGAATGTATAGCGGAAGGCTACACCTTCATCATACGCGCGTACCTCTATATTCATATAATAGCATTTCCCCTTGGAGTACCCACCAGTTTCCTGTTCCACCTCTCCTTTCATGAAGCGGAGTGTCATTTGGTTGTAATGGTCACGAATTTGTTGCCATTCACCTGTGGCATAGTTCCACAGCGTGTCTTTCTCCGTACGCTCCGTTCCGATATATCGTAGATTCTCACACCATTGAGTTACCTTCTCGTTGGGAACGCCCAGCGCACTTTCAAAGAGACGGTTGTCAATCTCTACACCCAGTTCCGACTCAAGAACAACAGGTTTGCCATCGAAATGAAGCGTATAACTCATGCGTCCGTCCTGCTGTCGGAATTCAAACTCATAACGGCCGTCAGGTGACGACAGTTTCTCACTCACAGTCGCTGCAGAAGATAGTAGTGGCAGGAGCGTCATCATTGCTGTAAAAAGAGCTTTCATTATTAGTATAAACTTTGGATTATTTATTTTATTATAAATACGAACAGCCCCTGTGAACTACTTAAATAAATAAAATTGCGGCTCTGATAAGTATAAGTTCTTAGTGATTCGTATTTATGAGTAGAAATAAAAAATCCGACAATGAAGAAAACGTTATCTATAGTGGCGATGGCTCTTTGCCTGAGTACCACTTCTACTGCAGCCAGTTTTGAGATACAGGGAGCAATCGATTATTGCGCCCAGAAAGTAAAATCTACGCTCGATGAGATGCGGCGCAGTGACGGAACACTCGATTATTACCGTGTGCCCTGGCACATTCTCAAGGGAGAAAAGCAATGGGATCTGCAGGATATCAATCGCGAGAACTGGACTTGCGGCTTCTGGGCAGGAGAACTGTGGTACGTCTATGCTGCTACGGGAGATGAACGCATCCGCCAGGAAGCTGAACGCTTTACCGCAGCACTTGATACGCTGACCCGTCAGCCTATCTTTGACCACGACCTTGGATTCCTGATTCATTGTAGTAATGGTCCTGCGTTGAAAATGACAGGTAAGGACTGTTATAAACAGACCATCATCCGTGCTGCCGAGGCTTTGGCTTCACTTTATAACCCGAAGGCAGGCACCATGCTTTCATGGCCACGCAATGTGAAGATGTTCGGAGGTCATAATACCATTATGGATAACATGATTAATCTGGAGACACTCTTCAATGCTGCACGCCTCAGTGGCAACCAACGCTACTATGATATTGCCGTGAGTCATGCGACCACCACCATGCGCCATCATTTCCGTCCCGACTATACGTCTTATCACGTAGCTGTCTATGATACGCTGACGGGCAACTTCATACATGGTGTCACCCATCAGGGCTATGCCAATAACACGATGTGGGCGCGTGGTCAGAGTTGGGCTATCTACGGCTATACCATGGTGTACCGTGAGACAAAGGATCCTGTGTTTCTTGATTTTGCACAGAAAGTCACAGATGTCTATCTGAAGCGTTTGCCCAAGGATCTGATTCCCTATTGGGATTTCGATGATCCGAAGATTCCCCATAGCTACCGTGATGTTTCTTCAGCCTGTGTGGTGGCTTCTGCATTGATTGAACTAAGCCAGTATGTGAATGCGGATAAAGGTGAACGCTATCTCGACATGGCCCGCAGGATGCTGAAATCTCTTGGCAGTAAGAAATATCAAAGCCGTCAGCATAATTCAGCTCTACTGCTTCACTCCGTGGGCAATATGCCGGCAGGCACCGAAATTGATGCCAGCATCTGCTATGCAGACTATTATTACATGGAAGCGTTGGTAAGGTTTAAGAAGGCCCTTCCCCCGCCCTCCCTATAGGGAGAATGGGGGGAGGGCCTTCTTCTTTTCCACATATTCGGCGGGCGTGCAGCCTTCCATCTTCTTAAAAGTGGAGAAGAAAGAAGACTTCTTGAAACCGCACATCTCCGAGAGTGCCACCAATGTGTAGTTGCTATACTTGGGATCATTCAGCCGCTGTTTGAATTCCTCCAGACGGTAGCGGTTAATGAAATCGTAATAGTTCTGTTCGGCATAGATATTCAGCAGTTGCGACATCTTCACAGTAGAGCAGTCCATGGCTGAAGCCACGTCTGACATCTTAAGGTCGGCATCGAGATAAGGTTTCTCCTTTTCAATGTAGTTTTTCAGTTGTTTGAAAAGCCGTTCCGATTCCTCCTTGTCGGTTTTCACCCGTTTGTATTTTTCTTTCTCCTCAGCCAGTTCCTCTTCAACCTTGATAAGTTGTTCATGCTCCCGGCGGAAAGCTTTTCGGTTGCGCCAGTAAAGGAACAAAGTTAGCAGTAGTGCCGCTATGAATACCAGCTGGAGAATGAAATTCCGTGACAGCAGCACATATATAGTATAGGTGACGATCTCCTGTGAACCTGCCAGTCTTACCTCCAGCGTGTTGCTGCCCAGCGAGAAGTCCGATTCCGTGGCATGCCCGTCACTTCTGACCGTTTTCCATTCACCACCGTTCACACGGTATTCGAACAGTTGTCCTGAAGGATTAGAGTAGTTCAGAATGACGGGCTGGAATCCCAGTTCGTCGAATCCCCATTGGTAATGCAGCGTCAGCGTCATGTCATCGAGCAGCTCTTTATAGAAAGCGTGTTCCATAGGCCTTCCATTGATGGTGATGGCATCAATAAGGATAAAGGCCTTGCTGCTACGCATTTTGTAGGTCTTGTCGAGATTGGTATAGATGAGTCCTTTGCTGCTTCCCAGCCAAAGCCTACGTTCGCTGTCGATATAGCTCGCATTTGTACTGAAGTCTACCTCGTCAATTCCCTCCTGTGTTGAATATTTATAGAAATGACTGAAACTGGTATCCATGCTGAACAGTCCCTGCTCCGTTCCTATCCAGTAACGGTTTGCCTTTTTGTCATAACTGATGAGATTAATCAGATAATGGCCGATACCTGGCAATTCGTCTATTTTCCCGAAGCGGGTCATCTCGGGATTGGTATAAAAGAGACCATCCTGCGTATAGCAGAGAATAATTCCAACTGCACCTTGTATAAAGTTTGGTTCACTCACCTTATTGAAAAAACCTTCGGGGTAAACATCTCCACGAATCTCGCGGTCCGTGGGATTATAGAGGAATATACCATGTTGCGTACCTATCCATCCCCGTTTTAGCAGATCATACCAAATGGTATTCACATAACCTTCCGGCAAATGGGAATTTCGGGTGTTGAAAACATCGAGTTGTTCCGTTACGGGATTATAGATAAACATACCCCCGATACCGGTTATCACCACATTACCATTGGGTGCTAGCTTTACTTTTCCGAAACTTCCGCTGATCAGACTAGGGTTATTTCCAAATCGACTCAGTTGAAGCGTTTCTGGATTCAGTCGGCAGACACCATGATCGAATGTTGCTATATAATACTGTCCTTCACATTTGGCAATTGAAGTCACTATACCGCCTAAGGTTTCATCGGGAGCGAAATACTTCACGATGTTCCGTTCCTCATCGATAAAATAGAAGCCATTGCGTGTGCCGATTACTTTCTTTTTTCCATCAACGAAAATACTGCGCACGTTGATTCCTTTCGTTGAGAAATCACCCCATTGGTAATAGTGGAATAACGGATGCATGAAATAATCGTAACTGACGCCCTGACGGAAATAGCCAAAGAAACTCACCCCATTGTCACTCCGGCAGAAACTATAGACGGAATTGTCTACCAGTTCCCCATTCTCCATAGTAAACCAATGTATCAGCGAAAGGTCACTCAATTTTAGTTGTGAAACGCCCGAACCATCAGTGGCCACGTAGAGATAGTTACGGTCAGCCCATAAGTCGGTAATCACTTCACCAACGGCCTGGGACAGGGCAGTCAGCTGATGAGTCTTTTTGTTGAAAGCCATCAGGCCGTCGTTATAAGTGCCTATGAATATCCATTGAGGAGTAGAAAGCACCTTTCGCAAAGCTCCTGTGAGTTTCTTTCCGCGGAAGGCATTCATTATCTTTAGTTGACCATTACTTTTACAGTAGAGGTATAGTTCATGGGGACTCACCAGCCACAGACTATCTTTGTATATCTTGTCTTGACAAATGTCATACACGGCATTGGCTTTGGTGACATGGTCTCGGCTCAGCCACACGTGGCGCGTTTCTTTTCCGTTGTTGAGAAAGAGGCCGTCTTGAGCACCAATGTATAGCTCAATTCCACAACTTTCTATGGCAAAGATGTCACCTTTAACCTCTGACATCGTCAGTTCGAGTCGTGGTTCTTCTTCCACTAGATTAAGAACATGCTGGCGAGTAATTGCGTGGATTTTACCGTCATCTGTCTGCGTAATACCGATGATGCCATTCTCCGAACGGAGGTTGTTCAACCTAAAATTGATAATATTTACGCCATTAAAAGAAGTCAGTCCGTTACTAGTTCCAAACCACATAAAACCATATTTATCATAGAAAATATCATATACGGTCTCTCCAGCTAGCCCTTGATGTGGGGTCAGGTGGTTTGTCTTCTGCGCAACTGTCGCAATAGCGCACATGATGAATATCAAAAGGCTATAGTAACGGTTCATTCTGATAAATTCCTTTGCAAAGATAGTTTTTTTTTCCGAAAAAAGAATAGATTTTGGGAATTTGACACAATTCTGTCTTTAAAATAAAAAGATATTTAAGATTCTTTGTAAATTTGCATCTGAAAACATGAACGGCTGCATAAGATGAGAAAGATTCCACTGTTATTATGTATGTTGTTGGCGCTCGTCTCACATAGAGTGCAGGCGCAGGATACGATCCGGTGCAGAACTGCTTGGCACACGGATGGTGTCCTGTATAGAGGATAATAAGCTTATCCCCTGAGTCACAGGGGCGAAAGAGCCTTGAATCGCTGGCCTAAAAAACTCATGTAGAGACTAGTTGGTTTTTTGAAAAAAGACTGTATCTTTGCAAAAGAATTTCAAAGAGACTAAAAATCATGGATCATCGTAACAATCTTTTCGTGTATTTTATCTGTCTGGTGAGTGCCATGGGCGGTTTGCTCTTCGGTTACGACTGGGTGGTGATAGGGGGTGCGAAGCCTTTCTATGAGTCTTTTTTCGGGATAGCAGATGCTCCCCTGTTGCAGGGACTGGCGATGACGACGGCCCTGATAGGCTGTTTGATAGGCGCCATGGCAGCAGGCGCCATGGCCGACCGTTTCGGCCGTAAGCCGCTGCTCATCATGGCTTCCGTGCTCTTTACGGTGAGTGCTTGGGCCACGGGCTATTTCGATGACTTCACCTTATTTAATATAGCACGATTTATAGGTGGTATCGGCATTGGCGTGGCTTCTGCCGTGTCGCCGATGTATATCGCGGAGGTGTCGCCGGCAGCGATTCGCGGTAGGATGGTGAGCGTCAACCAGATGACCATCGTGTTGGGCATCTTGGGTGCACAGATCGTGAATATGCTCATCGCGCAGCCTGTGGATGATACCGTTGACCCGATGTCGACGTGGAACGTGCAGAGCGGATGGCGCTGGATGTTCTGGGCTGAGGCTGTTCCTGCGGGATTGTTCTTTATACTTTCATGGCTGATTCCCGAGAGTCCGGTGTTCGTGAAGTTGAGAAATGGAGAGATTGAGGAATCGGGAAATGGGGGTAAGGCAGGTCTTAAGGAACTGTTCGAACCGAAATACGGCCGTGTGCTGCTGTTGGGTCTTGTGGTGGCCGTTTTCCAGCAGTGGTGCGGTACGAATGTGATTTTCAACTATGCGCAGGAGATTTTCCTGGGCGCGGGCTTCAATGTGGACGGTATGTTCATCAACATCGTGATTACGGGCATTGCCAACGTGGTGTTTACCATCGTGGCGCTCTATACCATTGAGAAATGGGGGCGGCGCACGCTGATGCTCATCGGTTCACTGGGTCTTGGCCTTATCTACCTGACGTTGGGAACCTGCTATTTCTTCCACGTGGAGGGTGTGATGATGGTGTTGCTGGTGGTGCTGGCCATCTCCTGTTATGCCATGACGCTGGGGCCTGTTACATGGGTGCTGCTCTCTGAAATCTTCCCTCATCGCATACGTGGAATAGCCATGGCCACCTGTACGTTTGCCCTGTGGGTGGGTTGCTGCACGCTGACTTATTCCTTCCCGCCCATCAATGCGGCTTTGGGCAGTAGCGGCAGCTTCTGGATATACGCTGCCATCTGTCTGTGCGCCTATATTTTCTTACTGCATCGCTGTCCTGAGACAAAGGGAAAGACGCTGGAGGAACTGGAAAGAAGTCTCACCACCGACCCCTCTCCTAGAAGCGAGGGGAGTGAGTAGTCCTATTGATAAAATGATGAAAACGATAACATAATATAGTATGATGGAACAGAGAAAAGAAAATATTCCCCTCACTTCTATGAGAGGGGCCGGGGGTGAAGCTTGTAAAGCCTGGAGAGAAGAGGTGGTGATTCCTACCTATGAGTGCGGTGCCTACGAGAAGAATCCCGTTTTCCTAGAGAAGCGTGTGTATCAGGGATCGAGCGGGGTGGTGTATCCTTATCCCGTCATCGAAAGTATCGCTAACGAGAAGACCGATCGCTCCTATCATGCGGTATTTCTGGAGAATGAATACCTGAAGGTAATGATTCTGCCGGAACTGGGCGGTCGCGTGCAGATGGCTTACGACAAAATCAAGCAACGTCACTTCGTTTACTATAATCATGTTATCAAGCCGGCACTGGTAGGTCTGGCGGGACCTTGGATCAGCGGCGGTATTGAATTCAACTGGCCACAGCATCACCGTCCATCAACCTTTATGCCCGTGGACTGCACCATCGAAGCGCATGACGACGGATCGGTGACGGTATGGGTGAGCGAGATGGAACGCATGTTCCACCAAAAGGGAATGGCAGGTTTCACGCTGCGTCCCGGACATGCCTGTCTGGAAATCAAAGGCGTGCTTTATAACCGTACGGAGATTCCCCAGACTTTCCTCTGGTGGGCAAACCCCGCCGTATACGTGAACGACGCCTATCAGAGTGTTTTCCCGCAGGACGTGAATGCCGTTTTCGACCATGGGAAGCGCGCCGTGAGTACCTTCCCCATCGCTACGGGTACTTATTATAAGATGGACTACAGCGCCGGCGTGGACATCTCCAACTACAAGAATATCAAGGTGCCTACGAGCTACATGGCCGTAAACTCGAAATTTGACTTTGAGGGCGGTTATGAGAATGATACGCACGGCGGTATGCTGCATGTGGCTAACCACCATGTGAGTCCTGGCAAGAAACAGTGGACATGGGGCAACGGTGACTTCGGGCAGGCATGGGACCGTAACCTCACGGATGAGGACGGCCCCTATATCGAACTGATGGCGGGTGTCTATACCGAGAACCAACCTGACTTCTCGTGGATAATGCCCGGTGAGGAAAAGGAATTCACGCAGTATTTCATGCCTTACCGCGAACTGGGCATCGTGAAACAAGCTTCGAAGGATATCATCATGAACCTCACGCCAGCCCTCCCCCAAGGGGAGGGAGCTCCTGTCGTTTTGAAACTTCTGGCAACACATAAACAGGATTGGCATATCGTTGTGAAAAATGATGACGGGACGGTCTATTATGATGAGCTGGAAACCCTTTCGCCCACGGAAGTCTTTGAACATGAAATCGACGTGAAAGGTGCGAAACTCAACCATTTGACTGTAACAGTATTCCCCTCCTTTGGAAAGGGCAGGGGAGGTTTTACCTGGCATGCAGAGAGCGATGAGGTGAAGAAGGTGCCCGATGCTGCGGAGGCAGCCCTGCTTCCAGAAGAAACGAAGACCGTGGAACAACTCTATCTCACGGGCCTGCATCTGGAGCAGTATCGCCATGCCACCTGGAGTGCCATCGACTACTATGAGGAAGGTTTGCGGCGTGATCCTTTGGATGTGCGCTGCAACAATGCCCTTGGTCTGTGGTATTTGCGCAGGGGCCGTTTTGAAAAGGCGGAACCCTATCTGCGCACAGCTGTAAAGGTGCTCCAGAAGCGCAATCCCAATCCCTACGACGGAGAGCCGCTCTATAACTTAGGTCTCTGTCTGAAATATTCTTCACTCTTCACTCTTAACTCTTCACTTTTAGACGAAGCCTATGACTGGTTCTACAAGGCCACTTGGAATGGAGGTTGGCAGAATGCTGCCTATTTCGCCTGTGCACAGATTAGTGCGATGCAGGGCCGTCTGGAGGATGCGCTCTATGAGTGTGAGCGCAGCATCCGTGCCGGATGGCATCATCATCAGGCACGTGCCCTGAAAGCTGCTGTGCTGAGGAAGCTTGGACGCGAGGAGGAGGCCCTCATCTTCTGTGTGGAATCCCTGAAATTGGACCACTTCAACTATGGATGCCTTTTTGAGAAATACCTGCTCACCGGGAATCAGACCGAGCTCGACACGATGAACTCCTTGATGCACGGCAATGCGCTGAACTATCATGAACTGGCCCTCGATTATGCACAGGCTGGCCTTTGGGAAGAATGCCTGGAGTTGCTCTCTGTTGCTGAGCAACAAACGGTGCACCCTATGACTTTTTATTATAAAGGATGGGCAGAGATGCATCTCGGTGATGTGGTGGAGGCCAATGCCAGTTTCGAAAAGGCAGAGCAAACCGACAGTTACTGCTGTTTCCCCAACCGTTTGGAGGATATTCTTGTCCTGCGTTGCGCTGGCACACTGAATCCCGACGGAGCCAAGGCGTGGTATTATCTGGGCTGCCTCTATTATGATAAGCGGCAATATGATGTGGCCACTGAGGCATGGGAAACATCCCTCAGGCTCGATGACACGTTCCCCGCCACGTGGCGTTGTCTGGCTTTGGCTGCCTACAATAAGGAGCATAATCCGCAGAAAGCACAGCAGTATATGGAACAAGCCTTCCGTCGTGATACCACCGATGCCCGGATTCTGATGGAACTCGACCAGTTGTATAAAGTAATGCAGAAGCCTCATGAAGAGCGGCTCCGCTTCTTGCAGAAGTATCCTGAGCAAATACAGCAGCGCGACGATCTGGTATTGGAAGAGATAACCCTTTTGAATCAGACGGGGCACTACGAAGAAGCCATGGCAAGACTCGATGCCCGTCAGTTCCATCCATGGGAAGGCGGTGAAGGCAAGGTGACAGGTCAGTATCAATTCAGTCGGGTAGAACTTGCTAAGCTCTGCCTGAGACCTGAAGCCTTAGACCCGGAACGAGCCCTCCAGCTTCTCGAAGAGTGCTTGGAATATCCGCACCATTTGGGAGAAGGGAAACTTTATGGAGCTCAGGAGAATGACTTTTACTATCTGATGGGGTGCGCATACGAAGCGTTGGGACAGACGGACAAAGCCCGTTTATGCTGGAAGAAAGCCACGGAAGGTCCGATGGAGCCCGCTGCCGCTTTGTATTATAATGATGCAAAACCCGACAAGATCTTCTATGCGGGACTGGCTTGGCGCAAACTCGGTGAAGACGGCAAGGCCAACGGCGTCTTCTATCGTCTGATTACTTACGGAGAGAAGCATCTTTTCGACACCGTGAAGATGGACTACTTTGCCGTTTCGCTTCCCGATCTCCTTATCTGGGACGGTGACCTGCAGCTTAACAACACCATACATTGCAAGTACATGATGGCCCTCGGCTACTATGGCATTGGCAGTCTTGAGAAGAGTGAGCACTATCTGAAGGAAGTGGAACAGTTGAATATCAATCATCAGGGGATTCAGGCGACCCGCTCTGCCATCAAGATAATCTGCTAATAAAATTCTTTTTTGTTCGTTCAGATAAATTTACTTCCCGTTGGTCAGTGACACATTATTTTTTAGAGAAAAAGGTACGTTCTCACGCTTAAGAAAGCAAATATATTTGTTTTCTCTTCGCTTAATCGGAATTTTGCACTATCTTTGTCCCCGCAAAACCATTTACTACAGATGTCGTTCCTAACCCGGAAATATCCGTTTGAGCAAAGCAAGCACTGGCTGAAAGAGTGTCTGCTCTACTGTGTGATTGTCTTTCTGATACTCTATCTGCTACAGCCTTTCGGATTCAGTCATTATGGGGGGAGCAAACTGCTGGTGTCTCTTCTTTTTGGGGCGGTGACGTTCGGGTGTTGTGCCCTCTATGGCCATTTTTTGTTCCATCGGGTGCAGCATAAGGTAAAGCCTTGGCTCATCTGGCATCAGGCGCTGGCGATTATCGGCATGGTGCTGCTGATAGGCATCTGCAATTTTCTGCTGTTTTCGTTGGTTTTCCATTATTCCCTCAACCTAATCGTCTTCCTGCAGTTCCTTTACTGGACTTTTATTATTGGTTTTTTTATCACGATGGTTTCGATGAGCATCAACTATAACCACTATCTGCGCAGCCGGATGGAGGAACTGCTCGACAACACGACGGAGGAACAGCAGAACATCACCGTGACGATTCACGACAGCAGCGTGAGGGGGAACGACCTGACGCTGCCAATCAACAACCTGCTCTATATGGAGGCTCAGAAAAACAATGTGGTGGTCTATTACGTGGATCAAGGAAAGACCGTAGCCAAGGAACTGCACGCAACGCTGACCTCCGTGCTTGCTGATTTGCAAGATTATGAAAACATCTTCCAGTGTCACCGTTCGTTTGTGGTGAACCTGAACAACATTACCTCAGCAAAAGGTAACAGCAACGGCTACCAGTTGATGCTCGGGAAATGCACGACGGTAGTTCCTGTTTCACGTACCTATGTGCCGCGGCTCAAGTCGTTTATTGCTTAGTCATTCGTCCCGAAAAGTAGCTGTTCGTCCAAGCGCTTAGTTTTTCGTCCTCGTTTCTAGCTGAGTATCACGGATATTTGGAGGTATGGTTTTTCATATCTAATTTTGCGGTATGAAACAACGACTGACATATCTCATTCTTTTGCTGCTGAACGCTGTGTGCGTGATGGCGCAGACCACCGTTTCCGGAATCGTTAAGGACAAGCGGGAGCCGCTTGCAGGTGCAAACGTATTTATATTAGGTACGATAGACGGATGCCTGACGGACTCAGCGGGCCACTTCTCGTTCACTACGATGCAGAAGGGAGAGGTGACACTGAAGGCTACTTTCGTGGGGTTTGACGACTATGTGCTGACTGCTGACGTAAATGGCCTCTGCAACCATACCGTCGTGATGCACGAAAAAGCTACAACGATCGATGAGGTGGTGGTCACGGCAAGCACCTACAGTTTTGGTAAGAGTGACAACTTCAAGACAATGGATGCCCTCGACGTGGTGATGACCGGCAGTTCGTGCGGTGATATCGTGGCAGCCCTCCAGACGCTGCCTGGTACGCAGAAGGTGGGCGAAGACGGAAAACTCTACGTGCGTGGCGGAGAGAGTGAGGAATGCCAGACGTTTGTCAACGGGATGCACGTGCTTGTCCCCTACAGTACGAATGTGGAGGGACAGGCACAGCGCGGACGTTTCTCACCCTTTCTCTTCAAAGGGATGAACTTCTCGCTGGGAGGCTATGGCGGCGAATACGGACAGGCACTGTCGTCGGTATTGCCGATGGAAACCACAGATGTGCAGACAGGCGACAAACTGGGTGTCAGCGCTTCATTTGTGGACTGGAACATCGGAGGCACGAAGGCTTTCTCAAAGAATAGTCTTTCGTTTAACACCGCCCTGACGAGTATGGGCCTTTATAATAAACTGTTTCCCGATCGTTGCGACTGGACGCGACCCTACCGGAAACTTTCCGCAGAAGCGCAATATAAGGCTGAACTCTCTGAGGCCAGTGTGCTGAAGACCTATGTGGGCTATGACCTGACATCCGTAGGACAGTATATCGATGAACGGCAATTGTCGTTTGCAGAGCATAATCTCTATGCCAATGCCACGCTCAAGATGAATGTCGGCAGGGGATGGTCGCTCTTCACGGGCCTGGCCAATTCTTCGGTCTTCAACAATGTAGATGATGCGCAAATAGTAGGTGACCACTATCATAATATCCGCAATGAAGTGCATCTGAAGGGCGAACTCCGCAAGGTTTTTTCACCCGTGCTGAAACTGTCGGCAGGTGCCGAAGACTATATCCGTAACAGCAAGATGGACTATGAGGAATATCACTATCGTTTGAATTATCAGCTGCTGGCGGCTCATCTGGATGTGCAATGGCGAATGGTGCCACGACTGTTTCTGAATCTTTCGGCAAGGGCGGAGCATCAGAGCAACAGTCACGAATGGCTGCTGATGCCACGGGCTACGCTGAGTTACGTTCCCTCCAATCGGTTCCAAATGTCTGCTATGATAGGACGCTACAGCCAGACGGCTGCCGACGACTATATGGCAAGAAGTGAGGCCCCGTTGCGGCAAAGTACGGCCGACCATCTCATTCTCAGTATGCAATACCATACGCCGAAGATGCTTCTGCGCATTGAACCCTACGTGAAGGATTATCGCCGTTTGCCCCTGTTGATTGACCAAAAGTGTTATCAGTCAGTAGGCAATGGCATGAGCCGTGGTTTGGATGTCTTCGTGGAGAATCATTCGCTCGTGAAGAATCTGACAACTACCGTAAGCTATTCTTTCAACGACTCCGAAAGATATTATCTCGACTATACCTCACCGCGAATGCCGAGCTATGCCTCGCGTCATAATCTGCGGCTCTCGGCCAAATATGGATTGGGCAAAACCATTGTGGGCGTGACGGAATCGTATGCCAGCGGCCGGCATTATCCTCAAGGGGTGACACCATATTATAACAGTCTGGATGTGAACGTAACCTGGTTGCTGCATCCGAAGGTCATCGTCTATACATCCATCAGCAATGTACTGGGGCGAAGGAATATTTTTGGATTCCGTAATGACGGCACTTCCATTACTGCCACTCGCGACCGCTTTTTCTATATCGGTATATTTGTTTCACTAAAAAATAATAAAGCGTATGACATTTCAAACTTTTAGAAACCGTGTGTTCGTTATGCTGCTGCTCGTTATGACTGCAGTCCGTATCCAAGCCCAAGAGTCGCAGATGAGTACCCTCATCGGACAATCATTGGCCAAAATCCAACAGCCCACACCTGAGGCTTTCCTTCAATGTGTTGCAGAACTGAAGCGCATCGACGCGATGTTTCCCGACAGTGTGCAGCCTAAGTATCAGATGGCCTTGCAGAGTCTTTACTTCTGCGTGATGAATCCAAAGGCAGAACAGACGGAAAACCTGCTCACCGAAACGGAACAAACACTAAAGAAGATGCAGGAGATGCCGCTGAAGAATCTCTCAGACCTTCACACGCTGCAGGGGTTCCACGCCATGGTGCGCATCGTGCAAAATCCTGCACTAAACGGACAGCGCTATTATCTGGACGTGATGCAGCACTATGAGAAAGCCCTGAAACTGAATCCAGACAACAAACTTGCCAAGCAATTACAGCAGCAGTTCTTTGAAGGTATGAAACAGGCTACGGGACAATAACGTTTTGTGGACGGCTATTCTTTTACCAGCGTCACTTTCATGGGTGCCTTCAGAGCCTCCAGGTATTCTTCGCTGCGGAGCTGCCATTCGCGGAAAGAGCGTACATCAGCAGCACTCCACGCTGAACCGAAATAATAGACGAAATGCTGACCTGCTGTATAGGTTTTCATGCCGATGGCGTTGCCAACAATATCACCTTGTGGGTCGTGGAGGAAAGTTGTGCGCTCAACAGCATCGGGGAAAAGAACACCGACGTAGAGCTGGGTACCTAACTCCTTAGGACGGTCTGTGGGATCGGCATAGAGGATGCTGGAGGAAGTCATCTTCAGGGATGTGGTGTCAGCCTTATGAATGACGATGCCTGCTGCCAGAGCAGCTTCAGACGGTATTTCATCGTACCACACCTCGCAGCGGTTGTAGTTGCTTCCCTTATCGAGGGAGATGATGCGGTGCTGTTTGATAGAGGGGAGAGATGAGAGAAGAGTGGAGAGTGATTCGTTGTTGGCGGAGCCGAAGACGAACTCAGCGGTAAAGCGCAGGGGACCGTTGTCGAGAATATTCACAGTCTCATAGCACCATGGCATGAGGAGCTGATTTTTGAGGAAAAGGGCAGGGGCACCACATCCCAGCGAGGGACCCACACCATAGCAGTCGAGACCGTCACCGTGGTCGAGATGGAAGGAAGTGGCAAGATTTACAGTTTTCCATTCGTCGTCTTTCTTCATCCTACGAAGACTGTCCTTGACGATATTACCCTCATGGTCGATGCGGTATCGGTCGGTATTGACCAGATGTGGGGTGCTCTTGGTCCACACATCCACACCATAAGCTTTTTCACCAGTGCGACGGAGAGGCGGTCCATAGACACGGTAGGAACTACGGTCGTTTTCCCAGGAGAGGTCATCCTTGCGGGTTTTGGCCACAAAGCCAAAGGCACTTTTCTCCTCTTTCATGGGTGTGGAAATAGCCTCCAATGTGAATTCCGACCGACCATTAGGATGAACGGCAGCCTCGAAAAGCAATTTACCGTCGTGGGTAATCTGAGAAGTGACAACTTGCCCCAAGGCATTCTTCACGCAGAGGGGTGCCCCAGCATCAATGTCCATCTGCTGTTGCACTTTCTGCAAGGAGATTTCCACCACTTGCTGCCGTTGGAAGTCAGAGGGGTTCGTCACGGTCACCTTCAGGTTTTGGGCATGTAAGGACAAAAGGGCAGAAAGGCCCAGAAGTAAAAAACTGATTCTCCGCATAGTTTTATCTTTTTTGTGCAAATATAGTGAAAAAATCGGAAAGCCGAAGACAACACAATAAAAAACACAATAAAAAAAGAAGGACTGTATGGTGTTACAGCCCCTTCTTTTCTGATTATTTCTTTTCTTCATCACAGACGTGGAGAGGTGGCAGTTCAGCTTTTATGCCTGCATCCTTGAGCTCCTTCATAAGCTGTTCTTCACTCGTCTCATCGTTGAAATAGGTGATGGCGAGGGCCTTACGATTAGCATTCACACAGGCATCTTCCACACCTTTCAGCGAAATGACAGTCTCATAGGTGTCTTCACTTTGGGCTTCCTTCTCGGGAATAAGAAGATAGGTGAACTCCACCTTGTCGCTGGTGTAATGGTTGACGGGAGTATAGCCAAGACTCAAGATGGTCTCACGGATAGCTGCCTTGGTGGTGCGGTTGGCATCATAGCGGACGAAAATGTACTGATTGTCGATGTGGGGAGCCATACTGTCGATACCCGCCATGGGCTGAAGCTTCTCCTGAATGCGGTTGTAGCATTTCTGACAGTGCATGTCGTCGATATGGATACCCCAACCTCGCTTGATGACATCGTCCTTGCTGTAAGGAGATGATTTATAGCGGCCTGTTGCGGCCAGACGTCCTATGATAGAGTCAGCGCAGGTCTTTGAGCCATCGTAAAAGATGGTGGCCGTACGGCGTTCCAGATTAAAATCGATGTTGTCGATGCCAGGCAGTTTGTTGACAGCGGTCATGACTTTGTGTGCGCATTCATCGCAGCGCATACCTTTGATACGTACGGTCAGCGAGTCAGTGCCGGCCGCCATGGCTGCAGTCTGCATAAGAATCGCAGCCATTAAGAATAATAGTTTCTTCATTTCTTTTATCATAAGAGTCTTTTTTATTTGATGTATTTACGTCCGTTTTTGATGATAATACCCTTATAGTTTTCGTTCACCTTTTGTCCGGTGAGATTGAAAAGCTGTCGGGCATTGTTATCAGATGGCAGGTTGATGTTTTGAATGTCCGTAGTGATGTCACTGAGAAGTGGTGCGCCGAAAACCTCTTTACTCCATGGGATGAAAGTGAGATCGGCTACTGTTGTATTCAACAGTTCGGCAGCTTTTTCGATGTTTTTAGTTGCAAACGGAGCATAGATATTTTCACCTTCGTCCATTGTGCAAGACTGGTAGTCGTCGCTGGCATAGGTTTCATCGCGCTGGAAACCGAGTTTGTCAGCAGTGTTGATGAACTTATAGAGCATGCGCCCTTTCTTGTAGACGACACAAGGCTCATAAACCCAAAAGACAGTGGTGGAAAAGAAGTTAGCTGTTACAGCGGCATCGGTGAGCGTTAGCGTGTAGTTGCCAGGCTGGGCCACGAGTATGACAGCTGATCCGCTATTAACAGAACTGCTGAAAACCCCTTCACTCAGTTTTTTTGTGTTGAAGTTGATGCCTTTCGACGAAGAGCCGGAAAAGCTGGTGACGAGCACATCCTCATTTGTTCCGGTGAAGTTTTGACTAGGCTTCAGGGGAAGATAACCCGTAGAAGGAACGGTGACCACCGTATCACGATTTTCTTGAGCCCGAACATTCGTTGTAAATAAAAGAGCGGCAGCTATGACCAGCATCTTGACAGGTGTAGAGATTTTCATCGTAATATGATTTTGAGTAAGTTAGTAATAGAGTCCGATGGAAACGCCGACGAGAGAACGCTTAAGGCTGTGGTCGGCTTTGAGATAGTCACCATAAGCGCGGGCAAACCATTGTGTGGTCTTTTCGGCAATGCGTATGGGTTGCTGGTATTCCAGCTGCAGATGACCGCGGAAATAGTTGGCATCCAGGATGTTCATGTCGGGGATGAGCACATTGACGGCATAGTCGGTAGTGGGATTGGCAAGATTCAGGTCTGCCTTCGGCGAGATGTTGTAACCTGCCAGTGCCTCGACAGAGAGACGTCCTGCTATATTCACTCCTCCTTCAAGAGCTATGAAATGGGAAGTGTAGTCGAGTGTGGAGACGGGCAGTAAACGTTTGTTGCTGACGTTTTGCAACTGATAATTCAGTCCCACATATCCTTTCTGTTCCTGTTCCTCCGTGAAGGTAAGACGATAGTGGAAATTGAAGTCGAGTGTCTTCAACTGGAAACGCTTGCGGTATTCCAAGGTGGTGTTCCAACGTATGGAGTTGTAACCCGTAATGCTGTCAGTTGTAGAGATACGCTCCTGACGATATTCATCGGCGTAAGCCTGCTGGTAGTTAACAGCAGCATCAATAGAATGCAGCATGCTGCCACTGTGAAGGCGATTCTGTGTAGAGAAGCCGTAGCGGTAGTTGAAATAGCGGCCAGGCTCGTATTTGTATTGTCCATAGACATATTCTATGCCGCGGTCGAGGGTTATGGTATTCAGCGACTTAAACCACAGGCCCTTAAATCCGTAGGACAGCTCACCGCCGAACTCATGATTCACATATTCACGCGTATAGGCATTATAGCCGCCGATGGTTCCCGTGGTGTTTTCTAAGCCTGTCATCACATAGTATTTCAGATTAGGATCCGTTTGAACGGTTGTCAGAGAGGGCAACTTCTCCTTGCGGCGGTCGTAGTGAAGAGCCAGGCCGAGGGTGTGTGTCGCGGAAATCAGTGGGATGCCGTTGCGGAAACTGTAGGTAATGGAAGGCATAATGCGATAATCCAGGAGATTGATGCGTGAACGGGGATCATGGAGGCGGCTCAGGTCACTAACTTCATAACGGATGCTGGCACCATAGGTGAAATGTCCCAGTTGAACGGTACTCAACGAAGCATCGAGCGTGAAGTCCTGATGGTCGTATTTGCCAAAGACACTGCTGCCAGAGATGAAGGGATTGTTGTTGTAGCTGCGGAGTACATCACTCCAAGCGCGGTCCTTGGTACGGCCCATATTGAAATCAAAGGAGCCGTAGCCATAAAGGTATTTCCCGACTTTCTGGTATCGTTCGGTAAAAAATCGCAGATTGTTTTTCATACCGCCATCCTGTACGCGGTGATAATCACCTTCCTGATGCTGATAATCGAAGTAGGCAATACCGCGATTGGCAGAACTGTCAGCCGTATTGAAATCAAAGGCCATTCCTGCTGCATTACGACTTTGGTGCCAGATTTGCTGCTGGTCGCTGAGACCATAAGAAGCGGAGGTGACCTGGGCTTTTATGGGTAAAAAGGTGAAAAGGTAAAAAGGTAGAACCCCTATTACCATCCTTTTTGCCATTTGATTTAGTTGTATTGTCGTTTTCATTGCTTTTTACTTTTTAATACTCTCTTGGATTTAGAGTGGTACTGGTGGCGAAATCGTCGAGTGAGTTGTTCGTGTCTTGCAGAATCTTACGGCCTTCAGGAGTGATGGAAGCCGTCTTGCGATAGACCAGTTCACCAGAATAGCCAGAGGCAGAAGAGCAGAAAGTGTACCCTGCATCCACATAATTGAAGAGACGCTTGGTGTTGATGTCGGGACCCGTCTGGGATTTGTTTTTCAGAATTTCCACACCGTCTATGATGGCACTGGTGGGAATCTTCATAAACATATTGCCCTTGGTCTTACCGTAGGCATAGACACGCTCCCAGTTTCTGACATCTTCATCTGAGGTGAAGATGACAAGTGACATTGGACCGCCTTGCGTGATATTCATCTGCGTTATGGTGGCATAGCAACTGTAAGTGAGTTCGAGTGCTGGTGTGGCTGGATTGTTGGTGGTGCGTCCCTGCTGGTCTTTGGCTTCAAAATCGGCTCCAAGCAGATTGCGCTCAAAAGCATTCTGGGCAGTGACTGTATGGTCGATGGCACTGTTCACAAGCAGGAGTGTTCCGCCGGGAGCTACATTGACGGCACTTCCCGTAGGAATGCGGTAAACTTGTTTCGCCATCACAGTATCGGGAATCTGTCCAGGTGTATAGGCAACGGTACTTTCCGATTCCATCAGGGCGATATAGAGACCGGCTGCATCCACAGTCAGGTCGCTGTTATTATAAATCTCGACGTATTTTCCTGCCAAGTAGTTCTTGTTGTTACTGTCCTTACTGCCTTCATAATAGACCTTTCCGATGAGAAGCGACTGGTCTTTCTGAATGTTGGTGGCAAGAATAATGGGCGTTTCGTTGGAAGTAGCCAGCATCTGGGTGTTAAGACTACCTGAAACGGTATAGGTGGCATTCTCTGGATGCGTTCCTGTTATCGCGGCATATTCTTCACCATCCATCTTCCAGGATGTGGAGATGTCGTAATTGTCGGGAACAATATTCTGGAAGGTGACGATGCCATTGGCATCCGTCTCAGCACTGATGGTCTGTCCGTTCATTGTCATCTTCACGGTTTTTCCCGAAATGTCAGCAGCCTTGAAATCGCTGGGCATTTGTACTTGCACTTTCACCGTGATGGCTTGTGTGGCATCATTGAAATCGACGCAGGATATGGGTAGAAGGGCAAACAGGTAAAATAGTAGAATACCCTTTACCGTCTTTTTTGCCTTTCCCTGCTTATATATATCTTTTCTCATTGCCATATTTTTATCTCTTTTTTTACCTTTTTAGTTTTTTACCTTTTTACCTTTATCTTATAGGTTGAAGAACAGTTCCACACCGAACGAATAGGTTCCCGTATTTCGCTGGGTGAGCGTCTTGGAGGTGTTCGTGGTCATGTAAGGTTCATAGAATAATGCATTGTTTGCATAGAAAGATAGACCGGCGGTTTTGCCGAATTCCTTTGTGAGCCGGAAAGAGAGGTTCCAGGTGACGGGATTCTTCACGGGGTCGTTGTCGTTGGTCGTCACAATCTGGTCTTTAAGTGATACATTCTCCATGTTAGCGGGAGCTGATGTATAGAAAATGCCATCCATACCGAGATAGCCGCTCAGCATATCGCCGGAGAGTTCGTGATAGACGAGGTCGGAAGTCATCCATCCGATGGGCTCCTTGGAAGCCACATAACTAAGCGATGAGTTATGCCAGATAACCTGTCCCGTGAAAGAAGCCACCATACGAAGTGCAGGGATATTGGTCACCAGCCGGAGGGTGTTGACAAAACGGCGATAGCGTGAATAGTCAAGTTCGGTGGGATAAATCATCTTGAAAGGCACGTTTTGCGCATAACTGGTGGGCAGATTCCGAGGATTGCTGGACACCATATTCTTGGAATAGCTCTTCGACTCCTGCCATGCACCGCTGAAATAGACACTGGTGTTGATGGGCTTGATCTTTCCGAAATCGAAATCAAATTCAACACCACGGTTGATGCTTACGTTGGTATTGCCTACTTTACCTGTCGTTGACCAGTTTAAGAAGGTTCGTGACGGTGTGCCGCCGCTGATGTCAACAAGTCCTTGATTGCCGACAACCAGTCCAGCGGGGTTGTCAAAGAAGTAGGTGGGGTAGGTGAGGTATTCGGTGACATTGCCGAAACCTCCAGGTGTACGGTCTTGATAAGCCAGAATGCTAAGCTTGTGATCGCCAGGCAGTTTCAGGTCGATACCGCCTTCTATCTTTGTGGTGGTAGCGTTCTTCAAACCTTTCGTGAATTCCACATTGTAAACATTGGTGTTATAGACCAAAAGCTGATGGTCGGAAACATCTTGTGGCATGTAGTTCACCGCCACACGGTCGGTGTAATGCTTGTCGGGATAAAGATACGAGAGACCAGGAGTCTTGGAGTTCAGTCCGATACCACCGCGGAGATTCAACCAATTGGTTATTTCCATCGTCATGTTCAAACGGGGAGAAAGGGCGAAGGTGCGTACTTCATCGAAAGGTTGCATGGCGGTGAAACGGGCTCCGACCTGGATGCGCAGGGCATGTTTCTTATAATAGTTCCAACTGAAGTTGTCTTCCACATAGGCAGCAATCTGATGAAGTCCGGGAATATCAGAGAAAGCGCGTGGGCGCCCGTCGCTGTTGGGGCGCAGCGGATGGCGTTCATCATCATTATAATAACCCTTACCCGAGTTCCAGTCGTATTTGTAGTCAACACCCATCTTGAAACGTTGGTTGGTTTTGCCGGCTTTCACATAGAAAGAGTTGTTCACTTTCGCATAGAAGTTTCCTGGTTTTGAGTGATTGATACCTGTAGCCTTGTAACTGGCATTTTCCCAGGGAATACTCCAATAGCCCGATTCTGTTGCGGTGATGATAGGGATGAGGCCCGTACCTGATCCTACAAAAGAAGTAGTGCGGGATTTGGTGTTGGTAAGGCTCAATCCTAAGGTATAGGAGACGGAGCGTGCCAAGGGTTTGTCGAGAGAAAGCTTGCCATTATGGGTCAGTGAAAAGACGGTGTTCAGATTTTTGCTTTCCGTTCCGTCGTCGAGCGCGTCAGGATCATTACCGCTCCAGTCTTTTCCGTACAAAAACCGGAATTTGGTATCGGTATGCCATTTGCGCGTGATGTCCACGCCATAGCCTGCAGAGAAAGTGTAGCGGTTGAAAGAACGTGTCTTTTGGCGGGGATCTCCCCAGGCCTGCGCATAGTCGAGATTGAAATTAAGTACGCCATACTTGTTCATTCGCAGACCTTTGCCCAGGGAATAGTTCATCAGGGAAGGATTCACCTTGCCTTTGAACTGCCAGGGCGTGACACCAATTTTGGAATGAACGACTACCAGACCGCTGGTGAGGTCACCATATTCTGCTGAGGGAATACCTCGGATGACTTCCACCTCATTGATGTCATCGGCAGAAATCTGACGCATATCCGTACCGATGGCTGAGGATGCAGAGAAATCGCCCTGGCCGACAGCACCATTGTTTGACAATGGAACCCCATCCATGATAACACCGGTACCAAAACGGTTGGTGATATTGTTGGCGGAAATCTCGCGGAGTTGTAACTGCTGGTTGCTTGTCATGTCGGTATTTCCCATGATATGACCGGGAATGAGCTGCATCACGTCTGCCAATGAAGAAGCCTGTAAGTGATCAATGGCCTGACGCCCGATGACACTTGAAGTGCTGGTTCCGGAGGCATTCTGACGGGCTACGACCGTTACTTCACTAAGTGCCAGAGAGGTCTCGGTGAGTGTAATGGGAAGGTTAAGAGGCTTGTCAACCATGATTTCCTTTTTCAAAGGCTCATAGCCCACATAAGTGATTTCAAGCACATAGCGTCCTCGTGGGATATTCTTGATGACAGCTTTTCCTGAGATATCCGTAACGGCATGGCTCCCCAAAGGATTTAACACACAAGTGGCCATAATGATAGGTTCCTTAGAAGCTTTGTCTGTCAAGGTAATACGGATGTCGTAACCATTGGCTTGCTGAGCGGTAGCATTGCCAATGGCAAAAAACAGCATTACAAGAAATGCTCCAAGGGTTTTTAACAAATTCTTCATAGATGATTGTAATATTACAGGCAAATGATTGCGGTGCAAAGTTACATAAAAAACTTTACACCGCAATGCCTGTTATCATCTATTTTGTAGAAGAATCGGAAAAAAACAGGGAATTTTGTATTTCTCTATCAGAGCAATTCGGGCAGTTGGAAGAGTTTCGTTGAGTTACTGCCTTTGATGAGAATATAGAAATTGTCGGGCCGTTTTTCTTTCAGGGCATTCTTTACTTCTTCAATATCGTTGAACTTTCGGAAGTCACAGGGAATGTCCGCAAAGGCTTTGCCAACAAGCCATACGTCGATGAAATGGGCGTTTTTTAAATGCTCTACCACTTTTTCATGTTCCTCCCGGCTTACGTCCCCCAGTTCTCCCATCATGCCCAGAATAGCCATTTTGGGGCTTACCTCCATGCGTTCAAAATTGTCGAGCGCGGCAGCCATGGAAGTAGGATTCGCATTATAGGCGTCCACGATGAGACGGTTGTGCTCGGTGATGGTCAATTGTGAACGGTTGTTGCTGGGGATGTAATTCTCCAGAGCGTGACAGATGGCTTGTTCACTGACCTTGAACTGTAGGCCCACGGTGATGGCAGCCAGCATATTGTCAAGGTTGTAGGAGCCGATAAGTGAAGAGTGAATGGTGAAGAGTGAAGAATTTTCTTTCTTCCATTCAAAGTTTAAGAACGGGTCACATTTCGTAACACGACCTCTGACGGCTACGTCCTCCGCCTTTTGTCCGTATTTAACTAAGTGTTTCAATCCCCGTTCACGCGCCATTTCCATCAGATGTTCGTTGTCAGCATTGATAAACACAGTGCCCCCGGGATATGCTTCACTCTTCACGCTTGACTCTTCACTTTTAAGGTAGTCGTAAAGCTCACCTTTCGTCTTCTTGACACCTTCGAAGGAACCGAAGCCCTGAAGATGGGCGCGTCCCACATTGGTAATCAGTCCACAAGTAGGTTCTACGGTCTCTACAAGCGTCTTGATATCGCCAGGATGAGAGGCTCCCATTTCAATGACGGCAATCTCATGTTCGGGTTTCAGGCGTAACAGGGTCTTGGGTACTCCCACATCATTATTAAAATTCCCTTGGGTATAGAGTACGTTATATTTCTCTGAAAGAACAGCTGAAATCAATTCTTTGGTGGTTGTCTTACCATTGGTGCCCGTGATGCCGATGACGGGAATGTCAAACTGGCGGCGGTGCTCGCGTGCCAGATCCTTGAAGGTCTGCAACGTGTCGTCAACAAATATCAGTCGTGAACGGATATCGGATGTGAATTCTTCACTCTTTGCTCTTAACTCTTCACTTACAATAGCATAAGAGCAGCCTTTCTCCAAAGCCGACCTTGCAAAATTATTGCCATCGAAAGCTTCACCTTTAAGTGCTAAGAAAATACTTCCTGCAGGGCAGTCGCGGCTGTCGGTAGTGATAACCGGGTGTTGCTGATATAGTTTATAAAGTTCTTTGATGTCCATACGGCTCTGTCTTTTTGTTGTGTGCAAAGTTAGTAAAAAATGCCAATACACACGTCTTCTGCTTCCTTTTATTTATTGTTATGCCCCAAAGATTTACTTTCTTTCTATTCTTTTAGGCTAAACTATCATGCAATTTAGACTAAATTGCTTTCTAATTTAGACTAAATTGCTTTCTGTTTTAGACTAAATTGCTGAGCAAATTAGACTAAATTGCTTTTTAATTGTTTTTTGCTTGAAACACATGGAATGAGAGGGAATCGGAAAAAATCAAAACAAGTTTTGTTATTTCGCTCATTTGTATTATCTTTGCAAACGATATGGACTTGTCGATTAATTGCAACGGGCGGCTGCTCAGTTTGGCTCATCCGCAGGTGATGGGGATACTTAATGTGACCCCTGATTCCTTTTTTGCCGGAAGCCGTAAGCAGGCAGAATCGGAAATCGCACAGCGGACCAACCTGATAATTGCCGAAGGAGGCTCTATGATTGACGTGGGCGCCTTTTCTACACGTCCCGGTGCATCGCAAGTTTCTTCTGAAGAGGAGATGGCTCGTCTGCGAATGGCTTTGTCTGTAGTGCGTCGTGAACAGCCCTATGCAATTGTTTCCGTAGATACTTTCCGGCCAGAGGTGGCCCGTATGGCCGTGGAGGAATTCGGTGTAGATATCATTAATGATGTCAGTGAAGGCGACGAAAAGGGCGCATACGGAGCAGCAACCCGTCTGGAAAGTCATCAGGGTCAAATGGCAGATGACGGAAAGGTGCCTGCTATCTTTCAGGAAGTGGCCCGTCTGGGGGTACCTTATATTTTAATGTCCACCCACGGCACGCTGAAAGAGACGCTCATGGCCTTCTCAAAGGAGGTTCAGCAGTTGCGTGACCTTGGACAAAAAGACATCATCCTTGACCCGGGATTTGGCTTCGGAAAGACCCTTGAGCAGAACTATCAGTTGATGAACGAACTGGATAAACTGAGCGTGATGAAACTTCCGTTGCTAGTAGGCATCTCCAGGAAGTCAATGATCTGGAAGGTTCTGGGCAATAATGCCGACGAGGCACTGAACGGGACCACGACGCTTCATACGATTGCATTGATGAAAGGAGCCTCCATTCTGCGTGTCCACGATGTGAAAGAAGCCGTGGAAGTGGTAAAACTTGTCTCATGCTTGAAACCTGGAAACCTGGAAACCTGAAACCTGAAACTGATATATGTTTGAATTTGGAATAAAAGATGCTATCGATATAATTCTCGTCGCCCTGATGCTTTACTACATCTACCGGCTGATGAAGGAATCCCGATCACTGAATGTCTTTATTGGCATCATGGTCTTTATTGTGGTGTGGCTGTTGGTTTCGCAGATTCTTGAAATGAAATTGCTGGGTAGTATTCTTGACAAATTAGTTAGTGTTGGTGTGCTTGCCTTATTGATACTCTTTCAAGATGAAATCCGTAAATTCCTTTATAATCTGGGTGCCCATCAGCGGATGCGAGGACTGATAAAATTCTTTACTTCAGAGAAAAGCAACGGGCGCAAAGTCGATAAAGAGGCGATTATGCCAATTGTGATGGCTTGTATGAGCATGGGCAAACAGAAGGTGGGCGCACTCATTGTGATGGAAAGGACGGCGCCGCTTGATGATATCGTGGAAACGGGCGACCTCATTGATGCTAATATCAATCAGCGTCTGATTGAAAATATCTTTTTCAAGAATTCTCCCCTTCATGACGGTGCAATGATTATCTCCAACAAGAGAATTCGCGCAGCAGGTTGCATCCTGCCCGTGAGTCATAGCGTGAATATCCCCAAAGAATTGGGTCTTCGCCACCGTGCTGCCATGGGTATCTCTCAGGAGAGCGATGCCGTTGCCATCATCGTTTCGGAAGAGACGGGCCGTATCTCTGTTGCCATCAAAGGTGAATACAAACTTCGTCTTTCCGCAGAACAACTGGAGAGCATCCTGACGAAGGAGATGAATATCTGAAAACGTTTTCAAAAGAAACTGAGAAATATTTCAGATTTCTGTTCGCCGATTCATTTATTTTTGTTACTTTTGCGAACTGATCATTGCAAAACAAGATATTTAAAAACAACTAACTATGGATTTATTAAATCAAATTGTTGCGCGTGCTAAGGCTAACAAGCAGCGCATTGTGCTCCCTGAGGCAGAAGAGGAGCGTACACTTCGTGCAGCTGACCGTGTGTTGGCTGAAGACATCGCCGATCTGATTCTTATTGGTAACCCTGAGAAGGTTCATGCATTAGCTAAGGAATGTGGCTTGACTAACATTGACAAAGCAACACTGATTGACCCCGAGAACTGTGACCGCAGTGAAGAGTATGCTGAGAAACTGGCAGAACTTCGCAAGAAGAAGGGCATGACCATCGAGCAGGCTCGCGAACTGGTGAAGAACCCACTCTATCTGGGCTGTATGATTATCAAGACCGAAGGTGCCGACGGACAGATTTCCGGCGCTCTTTCCACCACAGGCGAAACCCTTCGTCCTGCCTTGCAGATTATCAAGTGCGCCCCTGGCATCACTTGCGTGAGCGGTGGTATGCTGCTCATCACCAAGCAGCCGCAGTATGGTGAGAATGGTGTGCTCGTAGTAGGCGACGTGGCTGTGACGCCAATGCCTGATGCAGCACAGCTCTCTCAGATTGCTGTCTGCACGGCTCAGACAGCCAAGTCGGTGGCCGGCTTCGAGGATCCCCGTGTTGCCATGCTGAGTTTCTCTACCAAGGGAAGTGCTTCTCACGAGGTCGTTGATAAGGTTGTAGAAGCCACGAAGTTGGCTAAGGAACTGGATCCGAACCTGAAGATCGACGGTGAACTGCAGGCTGATGCCGCTCTCGTTCCCTCCGTTGGTAAGAAGAAGGCTCCCGGTTCAGACATTGCCGGCAATGCCAACGTGCTGGTATTCCCCTGCCTCGAGGTAGGCAACATCGCCTATAAGCTCGTTCAGCGCTTAGGCGACGCCATTGCCATTGGCCCCATCCTTCAGGGTATTGCCCGTCCGGTGAACGACCTCTCTCGCGGCTGCTCCGTGGAAGACATCTACTACATGGTAGCCATCACCGCTTGCCAGGCTATGGATGCTAAGAAGTAAAGGACGAGGTTGGAAGTAGGATTTACGAAGTTTTGCGCAAGCGCAAGGAAGAAGTAAAAGGATGATGATAGAAGTATGAGTGATTTTGGCAATATCATGCTGGACAAGTGTCTGAATTTTGCCGTTAGAGTGGTTAATCTTTGTGATTTCCTGAATAAGGAGATGAAAGAATTCAAGATAGCCGACCAGCTTTATCGTAGTGGTACCAGTATCGGGGCAAACTATAGCGAAGCCCAGTGTGCCATTAGCCGAAATGACTTTCTTGCAAAGGTCTACATCTCGCTAAAAGAGTGTAACGAATCGTTATTCTGGCTTCAGTTACTACATAGGACAAATAAAATAAACAAAGAACAATTTGAATCCATCTATAGTGATTGCGAAGAGCTGAAACGTATGCTTACTTCCATCACTAAGACTACACGTAGTAATACTTTGTAAATATCACTTCCTACATCAACCTTGCGTAGCAACACATCGTAATTTATAATTCAAACTTCAAAATTCAATAATGAAAATTTTAGTATTAAATTGTGGTTCAAGTTCCATTAAGTACGCTCTGTACAACATGGACGACAAGAGTGTGATGACTAGCGGTGGTGCTGAGCGCGTTGGTTTGGAAGGCTCATTTGTAAAGGTAAAGCTTCCCAATGGCGAGAAAAAGCAGATTATGCACGACATTCCCGAGCATACCGAGGGTGTGAAGTTCATTTTCTCTCTGCTTACCGATCCTGAGATTGGTGTCATCAAGAGTCTCGATGAGATTGATGCTGTAGGTCATCGCATGGTGCATGGCGGCGAGAAGTTTAACAAGTCAGTGATTCTTACCGACGAGGTGCTTAAGGCCTTTGAAGAGTGCTCCGATTTGGCTCCGCTCCACAATCCCGCCAACCTGAAGGGTGTGAACGCCGTGAAGGAGCTGATGCCTGGACTTCCCCAGGTGGGTGTCTTCGACACAGCTTTCCATCAGACCATGCCTCCCAAGGCTTATATGTATGCCATTCCCTACGAGCTTTACGAGAAGTACGGCATCCGTCGCTATGGTTTCCATGGCACCAGCCACCGCTATGTGTCGGCCCGTGCCTGCGAGTTCCTCGGCATTCCCGCCGAAGGTACCAAGATGGTGACCTGTCATGTGGGTAACGGTGGTTCAATCGCTGCCGTGAAGGATGGCAAGTGCATCGACACCTCCATGGGTCTCACTCCGCTGGAAGGACTGGTAATGGGAACACGTGCCGGTGATATTGATGGCGGTGCTGTGACCTTCATTGAGAAGAAGCTCGGACTCGATGCCGACGGTATGTCCAATCTGCTCAACAAGAAGAGTGGTGTGGCTGGTATTACAGGCGGTTCAAGCGATATGCGCGACGTGGAGAATGCTGCAAAGGCTGGTGATCCGAAGGCTAAGTTGGCTGAGGACATGTATTTCTACCGTATTAAGAAATACATCGGTGCCTATGCTGCCGCCATGGGCGGACTCGATGTCATCGTGTTCACCGCCGGCGTTGGTGAGAATCAGATTAGCATGCGTTCTGAGGTTTGCAAGGACATGGAGTTCTTGGGCGTGAAGTTCGACGAAGAGAAGAACAAGACACGTGGCGAGGAAGTTGTCATTTCTGCCGACGATTCTCGCGTAAAGGTTGTGGTCATCCCCACCGATGAGGAGCTGATGATTGCTACTGATACAATGGCGCTGATCAAATGTTGAATGTAGAATGTAGAGTGTAGAGTGTAGAATTATGATTACTCTTGGAAGCTGTGTTATTCCCCAATTCCAATTATAAATGTAATCATAATTCTACACTCTACACTCTACATTTAATAATTACAATTTACTTTCCCCTTCTACATATTCCTCGATGAACATATGTTCACCGTCCCATAACACATAGGTAAACTGCCATATCCAGTCGCCTATGATCATCATACGGCATTTTCGGGAAAGCATCAGGTCAAGTTCAATATGGCGGTGACCATAGATGAAATAATCCACATCTGAATGGTCTTTCATGTATTGTTTGGTGTATTGAACCAGATATTCCTTTTCTTCACCCATATAGGGAGGCTCTTTGCCGTCAGCACGTTTCAGTCTGGAATGTTTGGCCCAAGTGAGGCCAAACTTCATTGCCCAGCTTTGTGGGATGAAATGTGTAAACATCCATTGACAGGTCTTGTTGTGGAATATCTTCCGAATAACCTGGAATCTCTTATTCGGATCTCCCAGTCCGTCCCCATGAGCCAAATAGAACACCTTATTATATAGTTCTACGGTTTCCGGTTTCTTGTGTAGAATCACACCGCATTCTTCTTCCAGATAACCATACATCCAAATGTCGTGGTTACCCGTGAAGTAGTGCACTTCCACACCCATGTCGGTTAGTTCTGAAAGTTTTCCCAGAAAGCGTGTATATCCTTTGGGAACCGTGTACTTCCATTCGTACCAGAAGTCGAACATGTCGCCCAGCAAATACACAGCGGCCGCCTTTTCCTTGATATTGTCAAGGAACCGGACTAAACGCCGTTCTTGCATTCTTCCGTGGTCGATAGCCCACGAGCCTAGATGCGCGTCAGATAATATATAGATGTTTTTCCTCATATCTTTTTTGAGTGTAGAGTTTAGAACTGAGAGTTTAGAGTTATGATTACTTTTGAAGTTTATAGTCCTTTCAATTTCTTGATGGATTTAACAAGCATCTTTATAAGTTCTTCATTGTCGTTGAACATGGAGTTGAATCCTTTTTCGTCAATAAAGTTCCCATTGTACAGGCTTTTAAGCCAATACTCAGTTTCGTTGGCTTCTTTTAATGCAATGCTTAACTTGCTCATAAAATCTGCCCTGCTTTGTGCATTGGCGCTTTCAGCGATATTTGCACCGATGCTTGTTCCACTACGGTATATTTGATTTGATATGGTTCTTTCATGTTTTGTTTCGCTCAGATATTGATAGAGTTTAATAATCCGTGTGGTGAAATTTTCGGATTTCTCTCTTAATACGCTTTCTTTTCTTGGCATCATATCACCTTCTTAGGTAATCATAACTCTAAACTCTACACTCTCAGTTCAAAACTCTACATTTAATCGAATCCTAGTTCTACGCGAGCTTCTTCGCTCATCATACTCTGGTCCCACATAGGTTCGAAGACGAGATTGACATTGGCCGTTTTTACACCTTCTACACTTTCCACCTTTGTGCGTACATCTTCAAGAATATAGTCAGCAGCGGGGCAGGAGGGGGCGGTAAAGGTCATGTCCATTTCCAGTGTTCCGTCCTCCTGCATGTCTATTTTGTAAATCATTCCGAGGTCGTAAATGTTGACTGGGATTTCTGGATCATAAACCGTTTTCAGTACATCCACGATACGCTCCTCGATTCTTGTTTTTTCTTCTTGCGTCATTATCACCATTATTTGTTTGGGCAAAGATACGAATAAGCGAGCACAAAAACAAATAAAACTTGTTTTTAATTTGTTTTGTCGAGCGCAAGTATCTTATTTAAAGTTACGAAAAGTCGAGAGCAAAACAAAAGAATTCATTCCTTTTTTTGCCGAGACGAAGTAAGTTCGCGCCTTAGGCGCAAAGTTACGAAAAATCGAGTGGAGAACAAAATAAACGTGTTTATTTTTTATCCCGAAATGGAGTAACTTATGAAAAGTTACGAAAAATCGAGTGGAGAACACGATTTTTATTGTTAATCTAATAAAAATCTTCAAAACGTGTTTATTTTTTTTCCAAGATACATTTAATTATATAATATCACGAATAATTGTTAAGTAAACAAAGATTTATCTTGATTGTAATAAATTATAATAACCACCCCTTTTTTCGATAATTAATGTAACCTGCAGTTAGAATTACTTTATTTTTCGTCTATATACCTTTGTTTTTTGTATCATTTTTATTTTATTTCTTTAAAATGAGACAAATTCTAAAATAGAAGAATCAAAAATATACGCGTGTATGTTAAGATTTTTTTAATTTTGCATCGTTAAAAACCTAATAAATTAACTTTGGAATTATTTATTTCTCAATTTTTTATATCAACTATTACTTAAGTATGAATCAGAACTTTAGAAAGACAGCGCTGCTGGCTGGTGTCTGCGCAATCGCGGGATTGCTTTGGTCACCTCAAGCAATGGCTGACTCTGCTGTGAAATCCGTTCAGTCGGTGCAGCAGACGAAGAAAGTGTCCGGAACAGTTGTTGACGCCACGGGTCCCGTTATAGGCGCCAGCGTTATGGAAAAGGGCACGAGTAATGGTACGGTTACCGATCTCGACGGTAACTATTCTCTCAATGTAGGGCCGAATGCAACGTTGGTTGTCACCTACGTCGGCTTTAAGCCCTATGAAGTTCGAGTCGGCAATGAAAGCCGGATCGACATGACTTTGGAAGAAGACAACACCAACCTTGACGAAGTGGTGGTCATCGGTTATGGTACCCAGAAGAAGAAGCTGGTTACCGGTGCTACTGTTCAGGTGAAGGGTGAGGACATCGCCAAGCTGAACACCACCAATGCACTCGAAGCTATGCAGTCAAGTTCTCCCGGTGTACAGATTACCCAGAGTTCGTCTCAGCCTGGTAAGGGCTACAATGTAGTCATCCGTGGTAAAGGTACTAATGGTAGCACTGCTCCATTGTACGTTATTGACGGTGTGGCTGGTGGAAATCTTGGTGACATTAACCCCGCTGATATCGAGAGTATTGACGTGCTGAAGGATGCTGCTTCCGCAGCTATCTATGGTGCCCGTGCCGCCAACGGCGTTATTCTCGTTACCACACGACAGGGTAAGGCTGGTAAGATTGAGCTCAGTTACAATGGTGCTATGGGTTGGTCTAACGTTTACAAACGCCCACAGCTGCTCAATGCACAGCAGTATATGACCATCATGGACGAGTATTCCTTTAATTCATCTGGTACCAAGATGGACTGGGCTGCTAGTGTACCTGCTGACGTTCTCACCAAGGTTGCTAACGGCTGGGAAGGCACTGACTGGTGGGATTTGTTCACCAACAAAAATGCAGCGCAGCAGAATCATTCTGTGACTTTGACCGGTGGTTCAGACCGTTCAAAGTTCGCTATGTCTTACACTTATACCAGTAACGAAGGTATCATGGGTGCCGACATGGCTTCTTTCTACAAGCGCCACACCATTCGCATAAACAGCGATCATGTCCTGTTGAAGGTCAAGGATTTCGATGCCATCACTATCGGTGAGAACATCTCTATCGGCTATAACAAGAGTCACGATTTGGCTGAAGACGGTATGTATTGGAGTTACATCCACAGTCTGATGCAGACCTCTCCACTCCTGCCACAGTTTGATGACAAAGGCGAGATTTATAACTGGCAGAATGTTGACGGTGAACTCACTCATGGTAAGGGCTGGCTTCCCGCTATGTTCAACAACCCATGGGAAAACCTCACTAAGGGTGGATTCAACTCTATGGCAGAGAGCCGCAACATTAATACCAGTGCTTCCGCTTTCGCAGTTATTCAGCCTATCAAGGGTCTGAGATTCCGTTCTCAGTTTAACTACAACTGGGGATCGGGTGCCTATCGTAACTTTGGAACACCACGTGCTCCAGCCGAAGGTGCAGCTATCGTTAATAACTACAATGTTAGTCAGAGCACATGGCTGAGCACCAATTGGTCTGTTACGAATACGCTTACCTATGATCTTCCTATTCTTGCTGGTCACAAGATCAGTGCCATGGTGGGTCAGAGTTATGAGAGTACTGCATGGAGCACAAACCTCGGTGGAAGCAACAAGATTGCTTATGGCTCACAACTCGCTTCGTTAAGAGATTGGGATTCTGCATGGCTCTCGAACATCATTCTTGAAAAAGCCACTGACGCTTCTCTTACTGGTAATCCAAACGATGAAGACTATCTCGCTTCTTGGTTCGGTCGTGTAAGTTGGGACTGGAATGAAACCTATATGGCTACCGCTACTGTGCGTTATGATGGTTCAAGCCATTTCGCCGACGGCAAGCGTTGGGGTGTATTCCCCTCTGTATCTGCCGGTTGGGTAGTTACCAACGAGCCTTTCATGCAGAGCACTAAGAGCTGGATGGACTTCTTCAAACTCCGTGCATCTTGGGGACAGAATGGTAACTGTAATGTGTCAAAATACCAGTATATCACTCCTATCGTTTTGTCAAGTGTAGGCGGTTACAAGTTCGGTTCTGACCTGGCAACCTCTGTGGCTGGTACTCCTAATCCTGGAGCATATCCTAAGAATGTTCCCAACCCCGACCTTACTTGGGAAACCTCTGAGCAGTTAGACTTCGGTTTCGATGCCCGTTTCCTCAACAGCCGTCTGGGTGTAAACTTCGACTGGTATAGGAAGACCACAAAAGACCTGCTTATTCTTAAGGATGCTCAGTATGACCAAGGTAAAGAGCCTCCTTACTTCAATGGTGGTGACATCCGTAATACAGGTGTTGAACTTGCTGTTACATGGGACGACCAGATTGGCAAAGACTTCCGTTACAATGTTGGCGTGAACTTTGCTACCAATAAGAATGAGGTAATCCGTGTAAACAACCTGAACCACTATGTTAACGGTAATGGCGGTATCCTCTCACAGGGTACTGAGTATATCTCTCGTATGGAGGAAGGTCATCCTATCGGTTACTTCTACGGCATGTCTTACAGCGGCATTTGGCAGAATCAGGCTGAGATTGATGCTGCCCGCGCAGCCGGCAAGGCTGTCCTTGATGATGCACAACCCGGTGACTGTATCTGGGACGACTGGAATGGTGACGGCTTGATTACTTACGCTGAGGCTATTGACGCTGATGGCAATAGCATCTGTGACCGCCATGAGATTGGTAATCCTAATCCGGATATTACGCTTGGTATCAATCTCGGTTTCACATGGAAGGGTCTTGACTTCGCTATCAATGGTGCAGGTGCATTCGGAATGCAGGTCATGCGTTCTTACCGTTCTTACGGTGATACTCCTTACCAGAACTACGACACGACAATCCTGAACCGTTGGGTTGGTGAAGGTTCATCCAATACCCAGCCACGTATTTCTGCAACTGGTCATACGAACACTATCTGGAACTCTATCCGTTATATGGAGGATGCTGACTACTTTAAGATTAAGACCGTTACGCTCGGTTACGACTTCAAGAACATCTGGAAGTCATGCCCGTTCCAGCAGCTCCGTCTCTATGTACAGGCTCAGAACCTCATTACCTTCACTGGCTATACTGGACTTGATCCAGAAGTTGGTTCGGCAGGTGGTGACGTAACTTGGGCATCTGGTATCGACCTCGGTCTTTATCCACCGTCTCGTACTTATCTGATTGGTGCTAGTATCAAATTCTAATTCGACAAATAAGTTATGAAAAAATATATTTTATCAGCGTTTGCTGTTTTGTCAGCAGCAACCTTGTTCACATCATGTAACGATATGCTGGACACAGACCCTCGTAAAACAGAGGTTACCGATGCTGTGTTCCCCGGTAAGGTTGCGGATGTAGAATCAGAACTTTCAGCAACCTATGCAATCATGAATACCATGGGTGGTGGTGACAGCGATAATAATAACATCTGGTTCTGGTGGGAAGTGATGTCAGACAACTGCTACGGCAGTGGCGGTCTGCAGGACAACAAGGTGAAGTCTCTCCACCATCTTGTAGAGATGAGTGTTAATCAGTTTGCAGAGCCTTATAAACTTCTCTATGGCGGCATTGCTCGCGCCACTTCTGCTATTGAGACTATCGACAATGTGCCCTGGAGAGATGACCAGAAGTCTCTGCGTAATCAACTCCTGGGTGAGGCTTATTTCATGCGTGGTCTTTATTATCTCTGGCTCACCCAGTTGTTTGGTGACGTGCCTTTGATCACTGCCTCAGTAGTTACTCCTGAGATGGAAGAGCAGGCTGATGCAGAAACGGCTATCTATCCGCAGATTCTCTCAGATATGGTTTCAGGAAAGAACCTTATGAGTGGTGACAAGAGCAGGTCGGGCCACGCCAACAAGTATGTCGCAGAGGCTTTCATTGCCCGTGCATATATGTTCTGGGCTGGCTTCTACAAGGGTGTTGGTGAACTTAAGAATGGTGCTCCTGAAATGCCTCTTGTAGAACAGGAGGGTTGCGATGTCGCATCTCTTTCACAGGCTGAGGTAGTTAATGGTCTTAAGGACATCGTTGACAATGGTGGTTACATGCTTTGCGAGGACTTCCGTTCTCTGTGGCAGTACTCTAACAGCCTGCTCTGGCAAGAGACACAGGATGGTGGCGGTATCGTACGTGTAGATACTGTTTGGACAGCGGACAAGAAGGTAGAGAGACTGGATACAATCCGCACAGGTCACACTTATGCCTTCATCAAGGATATGGAGAAGAAGAATTGCTTCGACATGCCTGGCATGGGTAACGGCAACACCGAGGAACTGTTCCAGGTTCAGTTTATGAATGCTTCAGCATGGTCTATCAGTGGATCATACAACGCCCAGCGTATGTATTCTAACTACATCTCTGTGTTCTGGGGACTTCGTAACGGTTCTACTGCACAGAATGGTGACCGTAACTTCACTTATCCATTCAACCAGGGTTGGGGTCAGGGTACTCCTTCATGCAATATCTGGGACGACTGGTCAGCTGCGGAGAGAAGTGGTGGAGCAGGTAAAGAATATACCGACCTCCGTAAACGCGCTTCTCTGATTGACCTCAACAATGAACTCGAAAACTATACTTACGAGAAGGACGACTGCGAAGAGTCAGGTTATTCTGTAAAGAAGTATGCTGAGGTGAACCTTGACGCTTGTGCAGCCAACAACGACACATGGTGGTCAAAGTGTGAGGGTTATACCGGAAGCTCACTTGATAACAAAATGCAGGGTGACCACTTCGAGGACTTCTACCTGATGCGTTATTCAGATGTTCTACTAATGTTGACCGAGCTTACCGGTGATGCTCAGTACATGAACCAGGTTCAGCGTCGTGCTGGTGTTCCTGAGACGGCATATTCATTGAAGGCCGTTCAGGATGAGCGTCGTTGGGAATTCTGTTTCGAAGGTCTTCGTTTCAACGATATGCGTCGTTGGACCGGTAACAAACCTTCCGAGGGTTCATACGCTCCTAAGGCTCTTCAGGCTCAGGCCGGTAAGCAGATTATCTGCCTTGGCGATAAGGCCAACAAGCGTACAATGAAACACATGACTTGTTCATGGTCTAAGCGTTATATCGACACCAATGGCTTCTTGGCTAAACCTCAGACTGAGATTACTGTGAAGAATGGTAAACTCAAACAGAACCCTGGTTGGGATGCTGCTAATCCTGAGACACAATATAAGACACTTTATTAATGTTATAATTTTGTAATCAATATGAAAAAGATATTATTGCTTTTTGCCGCAGTATGTGCGTTTGCAGCTTGCGATCCTGTTTCGGAGGATATCGGCAATGGAGGGCATATTACTGCAGATGAACTTAAGGCTATGAGTACTGTCACTGTTGACAAGGCAGCCAGTGGCAAGAATGGTAATGTTATTACTTGTTCTACTTCAGCACCCGTCAATGCTAAGTGGAATATTGGTGGAAAGGAATTCGTCGGAAACTATGCATGGAAGAAGATGAAGCTTGGTAGTTATACTGTCAACCTTACTGCTCTTTGTGCTGATGGTACTGAACTCACTGCAGAATTCCCTATTGATTGTCAGGAAATCACCAACCCACTTGAGAAGATTTATCTCTTCGGTAGTGCTGATAATGATAAACCAGCTGTCCTCGGTCCTGGTGACGCAGCAGCTGGACGTTTCAGCGATGGTGAGGGTAAATTCTTCCCATATCTCTCTGATGATGTTTACTTTGGTAAGAAGACCCTTGTCTTTGATATCATTGCAGCAGAAGAAGGCAAATTCATCTGGGGTGATGACTTCGGTTGTACTTGCCGCGTAATGAATGGTTGGTGGGGTGCTACTTATGCTGACAACGTGCCACTTAAAGTGGGTCTGTGGGAACTTCCTATCACCGATGCTATTGCAAATGATTGTGCTCAAGGTGGTAGCGGTAAAGACTTGGACATCCTGATGACACGTGGTTCTATTACAGTTAAGTCTGTTTACTATGAGGAGTAATCATTCCTTATCAGTATAATTAACATTAGGCTGGCTCAATTAATTGAGCCAGCCTTTTTTGTGGAACTTTGTCTTTATCCAAATCGGATGGGATGGCGTATAAAAGTATATAATTGCACTACTTTATGTAATTATGCAATCAACTGATGTCGATTTTATTTTCATCTTGACAAAAAAAAGAAATAAATTCTTTGTATTGCCCTCTACTTTTCGTAAATTTGCATCGATATAGAGTACAATTTCCTCTACCTATGGAAAAGAACTATCTAAACAAAGTATCTAAGATCATTCTCTATGTGAGCCTATTGGCTTTCATGGCATTTACTGTATATATACTATTTATCAACCAGGAGGTACTATATACTGCGCACGACCGCTCTGAATTTATCTACGGAGAACAGTTCTTCCACTCCCTTATGTCAAAGCCCTTTGGCTTGATACAGTATGCGGGAGCCTGGCTCACACAGCTCTTCTATCATCCTGCCTTGGGTGCTGGAGTGCTTGTGGCTATTTGGATGCTTATATTCTTTGTGGGTTCTAAAGCATTCCGGTTACAGGGAAGCGCCTCCGCTCTGATGCTCTTGCCTGTTGCCTGTTTGCTCACGTCGATTGTAGATTTGGGCTATTGGGTTTATCTCTCCCAGATTAGAGGTTATTGGTTCTCGCAGTCGCTAGGTTATCTTGTCATGCTGCTACTCTTATTGGCAGCCCGCAGCACCCCGCGTAAATGGCATCTTCTGTGGTATGTGCTGGCCTTTTGCATCTATCCAGTATTAGGATGGTTCGCCTTGCTTTTCATGCTTTGTCTGGTGGTTGCCGAGAAACTGACATGGCGCGAACTTATAGGCATTGTTTTGCTTGTCTTTACCGCCAGCATCTGGCATACTCAACTCTATTCGAATCAAAATTTCAGCGATGTCATGCTGGCAGGACTGCCTCGCTTCGCAACAACAATCGACAGCACAGGACGTCTTACAATCCCGTTTTGGGTGCTTGGTGGCGCTTCTTTGCTCTTTGCGATGTTTAGGCGTTTGGGGGATTGCTCGGTTGGTCGTTTGGTTGTGCCAGTGGTTTGTGTTGTTGCAGGTATTATCTTTACCTGTTCGTTGATGTTCCGCGACCAGAACTATATCGACGAGATGCGCATGGTACGGCATGCTTCTGACAACAACTGGAAGGAAGTCCTGAGTATAGTGGAAAAGAATAAGAAGCCAACCTGCACGATGGTATTTCTAAAGAACATTGCATTGATGAACGAAGGAGGGCAGTTCGCTCGCTCGTTTAAGAGTGGCAACATCAGTTTCCCAATCACTAACCCCGAATCTCTCCACGTCACCCTTTTGGAAATAGCTTCTCCGTTGGTATATTATAACTACGGCATGATGAATGAAGCCATCCGTCTGAGTTTCGAACTTGCCACTCATTGCGGCTTCTCGCCCTTCTACTTGAAGGTACTTTCCCGCTGTGCCCTAGCTAAAGGAGAAGAAAAGGTGGAGGAACGCTATACCACGATATTGCATCATCATCCATTCTACCGCAATTGGCAACCGGCACCGGTAACGGCAAAGGTGAACGAACTGCAACGTTCCTTCCCTGATGAACTAAGTGGCGTTGAGAATAGCGATAGTTATATTGTCAATAATATCAGCCTTTGGTACGAAGCCGACAGTAAGGCGGCTTCAGAACAGGCATTGTTCTATTCTATGATAAGTTGCAATTCACAGCGCTTCTGGCCTTCACTCCGCAAATTCCTGAAAATGCATGATGGTGAGAATTTCCCTGTTCATGCGCAGGAGGCTTATATCCTGTTCATGGATAAGGCTCCGGAGGAGAAGCGTGTGATGATTCCCGTTGAAGAGACGGTTTACAATCGCTACATAAAATTATTAGATGTTATGGCGAAACTGGTAAAGCCAGGAAAGACCCTTGGACAGGTAGCTGAAGAAATGCGCGGAGAATGGGGAGATACTTATTGGTTTTACTACTTCTTCGGAAGACAATACTCCAATACATCTGATAGGAAAACTAACGAAATTCAATCGTAAGAAGAATGAAAAGATATATATCCTCCTACATCATATTGCTGGGCTTTGCCGTGATGTTCCTCTCATCGTGTACTAATCACCCCTCTGTGCCCTCTGACGCCTCTGCGTCCTCCGTGCTACCACCTATTTTCCCCGATTATTGCGATGTTACAGTGCCATGTAATATTGCACCGCTCAACTTCATGCTCCCTGCTGACGAGTACGAAGCATGCGTGGCACGTCTCACGACGCCCAATGGCCAGCAACAGACGTATGGTAAGGGCGTGAAGGTACAGATTCCGGAGGAAGAATGGCACACAATGCTCGCAGTGTCGAAGGGAAAGAGCATGAAGGTAGAGGTATGGGGAAAGAGGAAAGAGGAGAGAGGAAAGAGAAAAGAGGAAAGAGAAAAGAGGAGAGAGGGGAGCGAATGGCTTTCGTTCAAGGCGTTTAAAATCAATGTAGCCAAGGAACCTATCGACGAATATATGTCATATCGCCTTATCGAGCCATCTTATATCGTATATGACTATATGGAGATAGCCCAGCGCAACCTCACCACATTCGAGGAGAAACAGATATTCAACAACAAGGTTACATGCGATGATTCCAAAGGGCAGTGCATCAACTGCCACAGCTATCAAAACTACAAGACCGACAATATGCTCTTTCACGTGCGTGTCACCCGTGGTGGTACCGTCATTGTGAATGATGGTAAAATATCAAAAGTAGATTTGAAGCGCGACTATACCATTTCTGCTGGTGTCTATCCTGCATGGCACCCGAAAGCAAAGCTAATAGCATTTTCAACCAACAAGACTCATCAGACGTTCCATACGGCAAATCCTAACAAGGTGGAAGTGTTTGATACAGAAAGTGATCTTATTCTCTATGATGTACAGACAGACTCTGTGAGCATTGTAAGCAATGACTCTACGCTTCTTGAAGTATTCCCCACTTGGTCGCCTGACGGGAAATACCTTTATTATTGCAAGTCTGTGCCTCTACCAGAAGAGTTGCGCGACAAGGATATCAGAGCTACCTACGAGAAAGTGCAATACAACATCTATCGTCGTTCGTTTGATGTGGCCTCACACGGCTTTGGTGAAGAAGAATTGGTCTATGATGCAGCCTCGCAGGATAAGAGCGCCACCTTGCCACGCATCAGTCCCGATGGCCGCTATCTGCTCTTTGCATTGGGACAGTATGGTTGTTTCCATATCTGGCATCACGATGCAGACATAGTATGTATACCGCTCTTTGAACACTCTTCACCCGACACGCCACAGCCGTCTCCTCTCGATCTTACTATGCTGAACGGCAAGGATGCTCCCGATAGCTACCCTACATGGTCGAGCAACGGACATTGGATCATGTGTGCCAGTCGCCGTGACGATGGTAATTACAGCCGTGTCTATTTCTCCTATTTCAACAATGGGAAAGTAGAAAAAGCATTCCTCATGCCGCAGGAAGACCCTGAGCTAAACACGTGTTTATTGAAAAGCTATAACCGTCCGGAATTCATGGTTGAGCCTGTCCGCATCAGCGTAGGGGAGTTCAGCAGGGTGTTTAGTAAGTAGTCATGTATACTAAATCAGGATTGAAACCGTTATAAAGACATAATTTTGTATGCATAATTAGGAATGAAGGCATTACGTACTTTATACACGCTCCTTTTCGGTGTAGCGGTTCTCCTTTTCTTCGGATTAGCTTATCCGCATCATCTGCATTATCAGGAGCAGTATCAACTTTTCCTCTTCGATTCCAGCTACGTATGGGATATTATTAAAATACCAGGCGGCATCGCCGACCTGTTAGGACGTTTCTGCACCCAGTTCTTCCTTTTTGCTTGGATCGGGGCGCTTATCATTGCTGTTCTGCTGATGGTGGTGCAACTCTTGATGCTCCGTTTGGTTAATTGGGGGCGGTTCTATGGTCTGAGTTTTGTTCCTTCGTTTTTACTTTGGTTCTTTCTGCTTGATGAGAATGCGCTACTGGGTGGTGTGTGGGCAGTATTGCTCACTCTGCTTGCTTCGTGGCTCTTCGATCTCCTGTCTGAGGGGTGGCTTCGGCGCATCCTGCTCATTGTCGCCGTTCCTGTGCTCTATTGGGTGGTTGGCCCCATCTGTGTGGTTTTCTTTCTCCTTCAGGCGTTACGCCTCAAACGAAAAGAATGGTCTTGGTATTATGCTGTTCTCGTGCTTTTGACAATCAATGTACCATTACTGTTGTCTTTTTATCTCCCGGTACTAGCCGGCAGTCAATGGTACGGCATACATTATTATCGTTACCCGACAGTAATTCCCGTGAGGCTTTGGGTTGCGGGCTTGTCTGTCGTGGTTCTTATACTCATTGTCCGTGCTTTCTATCGCTGGGCTAATTCTTCGAACAGCAAGGTTATGCCTCTTGTCTCCTTCGTATTAGTGGCTGCTTGTATGGGTTGTCTCGTATGGAAAAACAGCAATTTCAAAGCTGAAAAGGTGATGAAATATGACTTCATGGCCCGTTACCAGCAATGGAATCGCATACTTGAAACCATCAATAAAGAAAAACCTAACAACCAAATCAGCGTGACAGTACAGAATCTCGCCTTGGGTATGCATGGCATGCTGTCTGAACATCTGTTCGACTATAACCAGAATGGAATCCTGGGCCTTTTGCCTGATGTCGGGACTGATGCGATCAGTTCTATGCCAACATCCGAGGCATTCTATCAGTTGGGTATGATTTCTATTGCCCAACGGACGGCTTTTGAGGCTCAGGAAGCGATTCTTGACTTTCAGAAAAGTGCCCGATGCTACAAGCGGCTTGCACAGACCAACCTGATTCTCGGCAACTACAAGGTGGCTCGCAAATATCTCATGGCTCTGCAGAAAACCCTCTTCTATCGTGAGTGGGCCACTGAAACACTACCGTTGTTGGGGAACGAAAAGGCGATAGCCAAGCATCCCGAATATGGACGTCTGCGTCAATTCGCCTACAAAGAAAATTTCTTCTTCGGTGACCATGTTGGTCCAGAGATGCTTGAGAGCCTCTATTTCAATAACACCGACAATCGCCTTGCCTATGAATATCTAAAAGCTTACTATATTCTGACGGGCGACCGTGAAAACTATACCAAACTACTACTTCACACATCCTCCAAGCAATGAAAAAGACAATAAAGAAGATTCTATATCCACAGATTCTGCTGGGATTGATGGGGTTAATGGGGATGATGAGTTGCACCTCCGAAACCGTCAGCGATGCGAGGAAGGAGACTGTTCCGCCTCATATCTATCCTGATTATCTCGGTGTCACCATACCCGTGAATATCGCACCTCTCAACTTTTGCTTGGCAGATGAGGCTGCACAGCTTATTGATGCTGTCATTACTGACAACCACGGGAACAACCTGCACAGTCAAGGTAAAGAGTCTGTCGATTTTGACCTTGACGACTGGCGTGAACTACTCAGTCAGAACCGTGGTGATTCAATCTGTGTTACCGTTTCGGCCAAATATGAAGATGGTTGGCATACCTATCGCTCTTTCTCCATTTACGTCAGTCCCGACAGTATCGATTACGGTATATGCTATCGTCTTATTGCGCCAGGCCACGAGGTATGGAGTAAAATGGGCATTTACGAACGCGACCTCTCTTCGTTTGATGAACGGGCGTTGATTGAGAATACACAATTCCAAGGTTGTGTTAATTGCCATAGCTTCAACCGCGGTAATCCTGGCTACATGAGCCTACATATCCGTGGCCCACATGGTGCCACACTACTACGGCAGAACAATGGACCTTTTACCGCTTACAACACTAAGACTGACCAGACACTGGGCTTCTGTGTCTATCCCTACTGGCATCCGTCAGGACGCTATGTGGCTTATTCTACTAACATCACGAAACAGACGTTCCACAGTGCTCATCCCAATCGTATCGAGGTCTTCGATGACGCCTCTGACCTCCAGGTTTACGACGTTGAAAAGAATGAGCTGCTGCTTTCGTCCTTGCTCAAGCAAGATTCCGTCTATGAGACCTACCCCGTCTTTTCGGCTGACGGTCGGTCGCTTTATTTCTGTGCGGCCAGTGCACTCCCTGAGGGCAATCATCAGCTCGACTCCATCCGCTATAATCTTTGCCGCATCGATTTCGATCCCGCAACAGGCAGCTTCGGCAATCGTATAGAAACCATTATCGACGCTGTTTCTCAGCACAAGTCGATTTCATTTCCTCGACCCTCCTACGATGGACGTTTCCTTTGCTTCACACTCTCTGATTACGGACAGTTCAGTATTTGGCATCATGAGGCCGATCTCTATCTGCTCGACCTTTCTACAGGGCAGAGCTGCCCCATGGCTGGTGCGAACTCTGAAGATACAGAGTCGTTCCACAACTGGAGTTCAAACTCTCGTTGGATGGTGCTTAGCTCCCGTCGCGACGACGGTCTCTTCACACGGCCCTATTTTTGTCACGTTGACGCTAAGGGAAAGGTCAGCAAGGCCTTTATGCTGCCGCAGCGAAATCCGCGCCGTTTCTATCGCGAACGTTTCCTTTCTTTCAACGTCCCCGATTTCGTCATAGGCCCGACTCGCTTTGATAGTCATCAAGCCAGTCGCCTCATCAACGATGAATATCGCCAAGACTTTGGCGTGCGCAAAGAACCCACTTTGTAATCAGAATCGTGTTTACAAGGCTATAGTCTGCCCTGTTCGCGATAAGAATAGTAGTTGCCGTCGGTCACAATGACATGGTCGAGGAGATAGAGTCGCATCACTTCGCAGGCTTTCTTTACACGTTCCGTTAGGCGGTCATCCTCCTTGCTGGGACGTGCGTTGTTCGACGGGTGGTTATGGCAGAAAGCCACAATGGTGGCATTGTTCATAAGGGCAGCCTTTACGATCAGGCGTACATCGACAGCTGTTTCAGTGATTCCGCCGTGAGAAAGACGCTCCGCCTTGATGAGTTTGTAGTTTTGGTTCATCAGTATTACCCAAGCCTCTTCCGTGTCCAAGTCCTGCATCTTGGGGTGCATAAACTCGTAAATGGCCCGGGGGGATCCCAAGTCTTTCCGTTCCTGCACCTTTTCTGCCTGCCGCCGCTTGCCTAGTTCGCAAGCAGCCATCACTGTAATGGCTTTGGCAGGCCCCATCCCGTTATACTGTTGTAGTTCGTGGATGCTCATCTTTCCCAGGGTATTCAGATTATTCTGGCAGTCGTTGAGGATGCGCTTCATCAAGTCCACGGCACTTTCTTTCGTAGAGCCGGACCCAATCAGAATGGCCAGCAGTTCAGCGTTGGTCAATGCATCTGCCCCCAGCCTCATTAGTTTCTCACGGGGACGGTCCTCTTCAGCCCATTGATTGATGTTTAGTTTTTCTTCGCTCATTTTATCGTTTGGTTTTCTGGTTGCGAAATTATGAAAATATTTTCAGTCTTGCAACTTTTTCGTGAGGAATCCATTTGTTTCCAAAATTTTATATTAACTTTGTCGTCATGAAACAAAGACATGCTGTATGGGTGCTTTTCGCACTATTGATGACCTCGTTCTTTGCCGGTTTCCACAGCTATCAGGATACGGAAAATAAGATTATCGAGGATATGAACCAGGCTCTGGCGCTGACGATGCTGGAGCAGCAGAGTGATGAGATTAATCAGGACACCATCCGTGTGTTTAACAGTCATCTGCGGTGGGCAGAACTCCGTGGTAAGGCCACGATTGCCGTTGATACCCGGCAAAAGAAATTCACCTGCTATGCCAAATGTTCCACGGCTACGATTTTCTCACTTTCCGACCAGCGGCTCACGTGGGCACTATGGACGTTAACAGTCTTATGGGGCATTTTCTGCTGGTATCGTTTCCGAACAAGGGAAGGGGGCTTTGGCGGTATCCTGTTTTCAGAAACAGAGGGGCAGTTCATCACTGTTGCAGGTGAGACGATACCCCTGACACCTATGCAGCGCCAGTTGATGGAAATGTTTTTCCGCGCGCCTTCACACCGCCTTTCAAAGACCGAAATATGTGATACTCTTTGGCCCAAGAAGCCCGATGCCAGTGATACGCTTTATACGCTTATCCGCCGTCTTCGGCCTATCATTGAGGAACATTCAAACTTAAAAATAGAGTCTGACAGAGGAAGCTCATACCGTTTGACAGACAAGTAGATTCGGGCCTGACATCAAAATGTCAGACAGATGTCAGACAATAATTTTGTCTTTTAAATCATCTCTTCATACCTTTGCCTCAAAAAGAAAGTTATGAAGAGATTATTTTTTTTGATAATAGTCGGTTTGTGCATTCTTCCCGTAAATGCACAAATAGAAGGAGGAGTTATTCATGAAGTAACCGTGAAAGGAAGCCGAGTGGTACAGAAGAATGATGGGCAGTGGATTTATCCTACGGAGACGGAACTGAAACATTCCACCAATGCATATTCTCTTTTAGGTAAACTTTCACTCAATGGAATCCGTGTTGATCAGGTGGGTCATACACTGACTGCCCTTGACAATCGGGGATCAGTCAGCGTGAGAATCAATGATGTTCCTGCCACTGTTCAGGACATGCTGTCTTTGGATATGGCCTCAGTTGAACGCATCGAATATACAGACCGTCCAGGATTGCGCTATGGTGAGGATGTGGCTTATGCCATCAACATCGTGGTCAGACGCCCTACAAGCGGTTATGTCTTGGGAACAGACTTAACGCATGATTTGACAAGGCGTGGATTTAGAGACAACGTCTTTGGAAGGTATAATATGGGCAAAAGTGAATGGGGAGTGGACTATACCTTAAACTATGCAGACCAAAGAGAAGGAAGAGTTGATGAAACTGCAGACTATCTTTTGACAGACGGCACTATGCGAACCATTACCCGAAGGGACCTTAACAATCGGAATTACTCGTTTAGTAATATTGCCCGTTTGACCTATAATCTTTCAGATTCTAATTATGTGATGCAGGCAAGATTCACCTATGGTGGCGACCTGCGTCCGTCATTATACCATCAGGAGCGTACAATTATGGATGCCGTGGCTTATACGGCTATCCGTGATGACCATGGCCAAACCCATTCACCTGCCTTCGATCTGTATTACCACCAGGACTTTCGTCGGAATCAGAAACTGACTGCCTCCGCTACCGTCACCCATATCCATACGGACAATGATAATTCCTACGATGAAGGAGTACCGTATGATTATAAAGTGAAAGGCAGTTCGTGGTCATTGAAAAGTGAGGCGCTTTATGAGAATCAGATGAAACCTTTTACACTGACTCTTGGCCTGCAATATCATCAGAAATATACGAAGAATGAATATTCTGGCGATGCAATGTCGTCATCACTTATCCATAGCAGTGAGCAATATCTTTTCTCACAGTTGAACGGAACACTCTTCCAAAGTCTGCAATATACATTTGGGGTGGGGGCAAGTCGCCGATATTATCGTCAGGGAAATTATCATCACAATTTCTTGGTTTTCCGCCCACGGATAAACGTCAGCTATTCCATAGCTCCGGGATTGCGGTTGAGTTACATCTATCAGCGTAGTCAGCATACCTCCCAGATTGCATTCGTCAATGATGTTGCCCTGCGCGTGAATTCCATGGAACTATTGGTCGGAAATCCAGACTTGAA
>Ga0256404_1001848_pt1 | contig 49127 bp, 39 predicted proteins | sample RumenRJG_01DNA_FD_185990 | JGI IMG/M metagenome (GOLD analysis project Ga0256404, IMG submission 185990) | Bovine rumen microbial communities from Lethbridge, Alberta, Canada - RJG_01 | ecosystem: Host-associated > Mammals > Digestive system > Stomach > Rumen | place: Canada: Alberta | collected...
GGTCGAAGAACTTGCGGTTGGCGTCACGGTACTCATGCTCATGTTCCATGTAGTCGGCATAGTCCTCCACCTGTTCCTTGTCGAAAAGTTCAAGGGAGAGGCGGAAGTCGGAATTGCCGTTGTTGTAGCCCAGCCACTTCTCATAACGCTGGAGTCGGTGAAGGACAGAGGTCTGCGCCTGGCGATGCCAGTCGTTGAACTCCGACCGCTCCAGATACATCTTGAAGTAGTCTATCAGCCCTGGTTCCTCGCTGCCGTTATACTCATCAGCAGGAAGGGCGGCTTTATCATCGGCCTTGGTCTCTGCCATTTTCAGGGTGCAGTCCTCCAATGCGGCTGCAAGCCATTTGGCATCCATGCCTTTCTTATATTTTGTCTTTATCATATTCAGTATCTTCTGTATTAACTCGTTTGTCTGTTGCTGCCGTTCTATCGGGACAACCTTTTTCGGGGTGTTGGCGGCATAGCCGGGCACTGACGCATCCCAGTATTCGGGATTGATGGTGATGGAACTGGCGGCTCGCAGGTCTGCCTTGTCGTCTCTTACTCGGAAGTAGAGAATGCCAATGTTCTCCTTCTTGCTCCGGCTTTTTCGGAGAGTGACGCTTACTTTCATTGCTTCGGGTATTTTGGGTTACTAATCATTGTCTGCCGACCTCATTTTTGCGGTGCCCAAAATCTGTTTGCGGTGCCCAAATTTGAGGTTTTGCGGTGCCCAAAGTTAGTAAAAGGTGCCCAAATTGTTCCCGTTTATCCCGAATAAGTGCGGTTTCGTTTAGAAAGTTTAAGTTTTCGCAAATTGCTCTATATCAGTACATTTCAGTACATTTCTGGCAGTCCAAAACAGCCACTTGTTCATGGCGATGTAAACGCTGATGGCACCTACAACGGCCACTACGCCAGCAAGGGCATAGCAGAGGTTCACCACATAGGGGACGTAAGCTGCAATCTGCGTTGCCACCTCCTCCATGGCATTGGTTCCTGCTTCATAGCCGGTGTTAGCCAGCGACTGCGCAAAGATGCCAGCGGGCTTCAGGAGAGCGACACAGACCATCAGCACGGCTGCTTTGGTTCGCATACACATTCCCTCGACTCGCTTGACCGCAGAAAAGATGGCATTCTTGAAGATTTTGCTCATTTCTGTTCTTTACATTTTTTGGTTTTACAATCAGTGAATTAACTCCTATTGTTGTTCGCGAATACAATATTCAAAATATGAAGTTCATGTTCTGGTAGCCGAAGAAGGCCGGGGCGATGATCATCGCTCCAATCATGAATAGGATGCCGCCCACAAGATACATGATGCTCTTGGTGATGTCGCCCTCTTGGTTGTTGATCTTGATGTATATCTGCAAGGCTGAGACAATGACGACGATGGCAGCGACCGCATAGAGGATGTCGATGGTGTATATCATCATCGTGCCGACATAGGTGGTCGCCTCAGCCAACCCGTCCGCTCCCCATGAGTAATCTACCGCTCCGCTCTTGGCTGAAAGCTCCAGGCAAGCGGCAAACGACAAAAGGGAACAAAGAGACCTCCACGCCACGGTATCAATACTTCTGCACTTCATCGGTCAGGTCCAAACCTAATTTGTCACCCTCTCCCTTACGCATGAACTGACTTAAAGTGTATGCATCCATTCCATTGGGTTTGGTGGCTATGGTTGCAAGGGCGGCATTGATTTCTGAAGCACGGGAGGCAGTCTGCTCCGAAACGGAAGGAGCGACAATCGTCTTGATGCCGTATGTCGGTGTGAATAAGGTCTTGTCAAAGGCTTTGTTCTCATCGAAAGGTTCATCCTCGGGCTGAGAGGATGTGATATCTTCCATTCTTTCTTCCGTAATGGTGTCAGTTCCAGACGCGGTTTCTTTGGCCTCTTTTATGGTTTCTTGTACAGCAACCTCCTCATCAGCCTCCCCAGAATTGGATGTTGTTTCCGGAAGCACTTTCTCAAAATATGTCTCCTCTCTCTGAATGGCATCATCGACTGGCTGCTCCTCATCTGCTGCCTCTTGGACGACAGCCTCTGCCTCTTGGGCTTCCATGATGTCAACCTGCTCTTCCTGCTTGGCTGGTGCCGGGTCTTCAAAACCGAAACCGCCAGTGGCTGTATTCTCCACGACATTACGGGGAGCGAACCCCTCCTCTACATCGGTTAAGCCGTCGGCAGGGATAGTCATTTCTTCAGGGGACGCTTCTGACTTGGACTTGGCGTTAAAATCTATGGTCAACATGGTTGCATAATAGAGTATGTAGCCAAAGGTCAAAACGATGACGAATAATACAAATGCACTCATTACGGTCGCGTATGGATTTAATCGTTTAACAGCAAAATTGCCGGTGCAAAATTATTTCTGCCTGTCACCATATACGTAAGATATGAATGAAATACCGCTATATTTTGGGGCATAATTAAAAATTGGTTCTATCCATACATTACGGTAGAACCAACTATCCACAAAAGTGTGATGACAGGCATGCCAATTGTCAAAGAGCAGTCAGCGGACTTGCCCTGTCCATCCGTTATCCCTGCAAACACAAACCATGGCTTTCGCTATGGGTTACCGATCCACAAGGAATCATCCTTATGTTTTCAAACAGATTGTTAAGCAAGACGTGTCACGCTTCAGAAGAGATCTTTGGCACTACGCTTGACCTCACCATCCACAGTACCATACTTCCGCTCGTAATTCTTGACGGCTTTTTCTAAGGCGGCATTGACCACTTCCTTTATCTGCAAACCCTCACGATTGGCAATGATGCGTATCTTGCGCAGAAGGGCGGAGGACACGATGGTGCAGAAGCGTTCCTCTGGCTGTTTTGTGGATGGGGTGGCCTTTCTTCCTTTTCTCTCGTCCACTGAAGGCGGTGAGGCTGTTGGTTGTTTACTGACGGTCTCTTCTGTATTGGCTCCCGTCAGGCCTGTAAACAGAGCATCCAAATTATTGTTGTTCATGTCTTGTCTGTTTTTCAGGTGGATTGTATGCGGCATAGAAACTCGTCTGCGAATGCCTGATAGTCTATCGCGCCATTGCATTTCGGGTCATAGTCCACAATGTCGGCATTCTCCAACGGGGCTTCCGCCAAGCGGATGTTCTTGCGTATTTTGGTCTGAAACACGACATCGCCCAATGCCTGACGGAGATTTGTCTCAATGCCTTTGGAGAGCCTGCTGGACTCCCATCGGGTAATCAGGATGCCCGTGATGTGGGCGGAAGGATTCAACCGTGTATGCACCATCTTAATGAAATCGTTTATCATGGTCAGTCCTTTGAACGGCAATACCTCTGAGACGAGAGGAATAATGATGTCGGTAGCAGCCGTGAATGCGTTCAAGGTAATCAGGCCCAGGGAGGGAGGACAATCAAAGAAAATGAAGTCGTAGGTGTCTGCGATACCTGAATTGTAAAGCGTGTCCGACAAGATGCGTTCTCGGGCAATGGCGGTGGAGAGTTCCACATCTGCCATCGCAAGGGTCAGGGATGCCGGCACAAGGTGGAGATTGTCTGTAATGGCTATCACGGGCAAGCCATCGGCCCTGCCTGTCATGGCATCATAAATGGTGGCTCCATCCGTCAGGGTGGTGAGCGAGTGGGTGAGATTGGCCTGCGCGTCAAGGTCAATGAGCATGACCTTATTGCCTTTCTTGGACAGGATGCTGCCCAGACTGGCAACGGTAGTGGTCTTGCCGACACCACCTTTATGGTTGGCCACGGCGATAATTCTTGTATTCATCTTCTATTGCTGATTGTTCGATGGTTTTGCTGGTGATGCAGTTTCTGTCTCGATCATGTGTTCCGCATACCACTGAAGGACCTCCTTGTGAGTCACATTATGGATACTTATTTTGGCACACATGGAAGCGAGGTGTTTCTGGCCGTCCTTGGAATAGGGGAACCTGAGCAAGGGGATGCCTCCTGAACGGATGACCTTGATATTATTGCGTTTGGCTATATTCTCCGCATCGAGACCATACACCTCCACTGTCTGGGTGTCTTCGATGACAAGGGCGACAACAGTATCATTGCTGATATTCTTGGGGACGAAATGGGCATAGGCGACTTTGGCTTCCATCAGGTTGTCGGTGGGCACCTCATCATCCGTCTTATAAGTGTTAAGCCCTGCCGCCTCAATACGGAACACAACGGGAAACTCCTTGTTCAGGGCATCAGGGTGGAACAGTTGCCCGATACGGGCATGTATCTTATCTTCGGTAACGACCTCCTTGCGGAACGCGGCTTCCTGCGTCAGGCTGCCGGTATCTTCCTTGGCGGTCAGAATATAGCCGTTATCGACATGCTCCAAGGTGAAATACAAAGGGAAACTATTGCTCTGGCTCATTGTCCTGATATTTTGGGGTGATACTGTTGTCGGATATTCGGTTGCCCACACGTTCCTTCATGGTGCGAAGGTCGATATCGTAATTGGTGCAGACACTGTCATAATCGAAGGCGAGGACGCGCTCCTGGTTATAGAACAGTTCCTGGTCGCCACGCTCATTGGTGCGTCTCATAGGAATTCCTGTCTCATCATAGACATAGAACTTCAGGGCGGAATGGGTTTTTCCATAGTATTCCGGCGTGGAGATGAGGTAGCTGAGAAGAGAGTCGTCAGGAATCATGGTCTTGCCCTCCCGCTTGGCCTGTATATTGGCTTTCGCCAGACAGATCTTCTCACGGACGAACAGCACATACGTGCCGTTGTTGAAGTCATAGGTTTTAGCAGGAGCTCTTCGTTGGCTGACCTTGAGGCTGTACACAAAACTGATCTTATAATCCTGGCCTTCCTTGATGTCGCCCAACTGTCGGGACTTGGAGAACATCGACCAGAAAGTGGCGATCTCATCCGTGCTGCTGCAGAGGGAATGCTGATAGTTCAGCCCCTGCTCACAGATGGCATAGACACGTCTGGCATCAAAGGGGAAATCCTTGATGGCTGACAGTTCCGGCTCCAGACTGTAATACGTCGCCAGCACCATGGCCCAGTTGTTGATGAAGCGCTCGCCAATGACGTTGTAATCGACCTTGCTCTTGATCTCCAAAAGCGCACGTTCCCAGGCTCCTGCCCATCGGGCCTCGAAGTTCTTGCGGTAGCGCACAAGCTCCACGGTGATGTTCGTGGGGCACATGTTCCTCAGTTTAAGCAGCTGATGGTACTTGTCTGTCTCTTCCCTGGTACGCTCGCTTCGCTGGCTCTCCAAGAAGAGGACACGGGAGAACAGGGCGACATCGGCGGTGGGCATTTCCTGCCCGGTGAGGATCACACCGCAATCGACCTTGGTGCTCTCCCTACGCTCTCCGTCTGCACTGCGCTTACTGCGACCAGCATTGTCATAGATGCCTTTCAGGAAGTCGATATGCTTATGACTCAACGTGTTCTTGTACTCATCGAAATGAACGACCATGTTGCTGACCTCAGCACACTTGTCGCCCATGGCATAGTAGGTGGTACTTTCCAGATTACTGACTTCGGGAGAACGCTGGAAGAGGTTGACAATGAAAAGGGCAAACTCGGTCTTACCCGTGCCTTTCTTGCCATAGATATTCAGTAAAGGAAATGACCTTGTGCTGTCAACGATGATGTCCCGGAACAGGGTAGCCATATAGAAACACAGAGCGACGACACCATTGTCGCCATAAAGGTCAATCATCAGCCGGAAATACTCCTGTAGACTGACCATCTGCTTGGGGTCATGCATGAATCGCCGCTCGTTGGCAAAACCTGTGCGGTTGCGCAGATGGATCTTCGACATGGCAGGAAGATAGAAGTTCTCACTGTCAAGGCGGATGATGCCATAGTCATCAACGGGTCTCCAACAGCCTTCATAGACGATGCCGTTGCAAAAGGCGTAGAAGCCCTTGTCGCCGATGTTGTTCCAACCCATCTGGGGCACACGCTGGGCTTCTTCGGTCTTTTCGTACATATAAGCTTTCAGCTGTTCGTATTTCTCCTGTTTCTCAAAGAAGCGGAAGTTGCCTTTTCCCTCTATCTGGTCTTTGAAACGGTCCAGCTTGGTGACATCCATCTGACGCAGTTCGATGGTCTTGCGGATGCCATTCTCGTTCTCCAACTCGAAAATACGGGTGGGGTTCTTGTCATCGGCTATCAGAAACAACGGCCGAAGGATGAAGTTTGTCCATTCGCGTTCCCTGCCTTGCTGGTCGATGTCATAGTAATGGCGGCCACGCCGATAGAAACGGTAGCCCTCCAGCTCGTCCGCTTTCTCCATGGCTTTCCGTCGCTTCTGCTCCTGCAATCGCCGGGCAGCATCCGCAAGGGCTGTACGCCAGACGGCGGCTTTCTTGAACTTGCCTTTCAGGTCGCCGAGCAAAGAGGCTTGCATGACATCGTTCTGCACATGCACCAGCAGGTCGCAGACCTCACAGATGACACGCAGCTGGTCGTCATTCGTGCTGTCAGCCTCATAGTGTTTATCGGCATACCAAAGGATGAAGTCCCTTTCCGACAGTGAGTCCCAACGCTCCATGCTGGTGATATAGGAGTCGGCATCCTGCTTGACACCGTCCTCGGCGGGTATTTCCCGGACGGACACCTGGAAGCCCATCTCGGTGGCGAGACGGCCATTCTGGAAAACGAATTGTTCGCCTTTTCCGAAGCGTTCTCCGTCCTTGGGGATGTCAGCATCCGGAATGAAACACAGGGTGCAGCCGAAATGGCTGAAGACATTCAACTGCTCCTTCGTCCAGGAACCGCCCAGCGTCGCGACGACATTGGGAATGCCCAATGACTGGAGGCGCATCACATCGGGCGCACCTTCGACAAGATAGACCTTGCCAGACTGACGGGCTGCCCTCATCGCCACATCGATGCCGAAAAGACTGGTGCTTTTCTTGTATATCAGGCTGTCGCGTCCATTGAGGTATTTGCTGCTTGCCTGTGGGTCAAGGGAGCGGGCAGTGAAAGTGACGATACGACCGAACCGGTCACGTTGGGGAATCATCAGCCTCCCTCTGTAAAAATCATAGTATTGACCTTTCCGGTCTTCATTCTCGCCGATCAATCCCAACTGTAAAAGGATGTCCGTCCTCAGTCCCTGCTTCTTGGCATAAGCCAGGAATCGGTTGCCGTGTTTGGGGCTGTACCCGAGACCGATGGTCCTGCAATACTCGACATTCCATCGGCCTTGCTTTGATTTTTCGGAATATTCGGCATAACGCCGACACTGCAATGCCTCCTCATTGTCCGCCTCATACTGTTCACGGAAGAACCGGTAAGCATACTGGTTGTAGATAAACATGGTCTCACGCCGATGCTGCAATGCCTCCTCTTCCGGCGTTTGCTTGGCCTCCAGGTCTTTGGCATCGACATCGTGGCAGTATTGCTTGAGGAGAAACTTCACTGCCTCAACAAAACCCAGGCCTTGATGCTCTTCCACGAAACTGATGACATCGCCTCCTTTTCCGCAGCCAAAACATTTGTACATATTCAGGTTGGTGTCGAGCATCAGGGAGGGCGTCTTTTCTGAATGGAAGACACAGCAGCATCTCTTGCGGTTTTGTCCTGCGTTAAGGAGCTTTGTTCCCGGACACAAATCAATGACGAGCTGACAGATGTCAACCCGCGACTTGATGGCATCAATGTATTTCTCCTTAATCATGTGAATGAAATGGTTTTTTCGCGCATGGATCCTTTATTCACTCTCAAGACCTGCACGCCAGCAGTTGCTCTTGATGATGGCACAGAGTTCTCTGACTATGACTGGTGACAATGGACGAATGGCCTTGTCACGTGCCACGCACAACAGCCGGTGCTGCCATGAATGCGGGGAGCCGCCAAGACGTAAACTGACGAAAGCCGTAAAACGCCCTTTGTCGCCTCTGGATAATGAGCCATAGAAGGCTGCTACATCTTTTTGTGTCATCTGCTTAATATTTTATGTAAAAAATATTGATTTATCTTTGTCAGAATAAAGAAAATACGTAATTTTGCACGCAAATTTAGCTCAAAATTTTGATACAGGGCCGAATCTGCTCAAAATAATGAGCAAAATAAAGATTATTTAACTTTCATGCACTAATATAGTAACAATAAAGTAACAAGTACCATTTATGTTGAATACTGAACTTGTAGATACGCTCTACGCTGGCCTCCCTAAAGAAAGGCAACAAGAACTGATTACATTGCTGTTCAAGAACAGCAAGCAGACCATGAACTATTTCAAGCGTACGAAAGACATCAGCCTTTCGAAGCTGGAAACCCTCGCTGACTTCTTCCACATGCCGCTAGATTACTTCCGAGCCAACAGCTCGTTCTCCGCTAACAATATCTACGGGAGCAACAACAATGTCGGAAATATCACCCTTAGCGGGAATCTCATTGCCGAAAACGATGCACTAAGGAGAGAGGTGGCAAGTCTGAAAAAGACAATTGAGGCCATGGAGGTGACCATCAAAACCAAAGACGAAATGATTGACCTCCTGAAAAATGGTCTCTCCCAAAAATCATAGAAAAATCTCTGATTTTTGCGAACTACGTCGCCATCGGTTTTGCTCAATATTTAGAGCAAAACACAACGAATGATGATTGAGACTCATTTGGGCGATTTTTCGCAAAACAACAAATTCTCTCTTGCGAAACAAACGAAAAAAATTTCGTTGATCTAATATATGGTACGTTGGAGACAGCGTACCATTTTCACTTCTTGCACCTATGGATAATCGGCTCAGTAGCCTTCTCTCTGTCTTTCCTCCTCCAACTCCACTTTGTCTGAGTCCAATACCCCGATTCACTATTGACCACACAAGGCAGTGCGATATCATCTTCTTCGTCCTCTAATATCCGAACTTCAGGCTGATCTCTTCACAACCAGATGACCTTGGCTTTTCGGGGTGCATTCATCGTACCCGAACTTCTTTCTGACAGCAGAATGATATGCTGTCACCTCACTTTTCTTTCCGCAATCGATAGACATGACATGCTGCATGAAGCGTTGGGCTACCATGCATCCTCCTCTTTGTGTCTGTCACTGAATTGTTCTTTTTCCGACTCCTTCATGTCTGTCTTTTCCGGGCGAAGTCACCACTTACTTTTTCCGTCGCGAAGTTAGTGCAAGCCGTATTCTGCAAGTACCAGTGCCTTATTCCCTGAATTTTTTCAAAAACTTTTTGCCGTCTGCCTTGCAACCCCGTAAAAACTTTTCGTGGCCCAAGGGTGAAAAAATCCGGTAATTTCTTGCATGTCATACTCCCCTTGCCAACTCTTATAGCAACGTAAAAAATAAATGTTTCACTTCTAAAAATTCAGAACAATGAAAAAGATCGAGAACAATTTCGCAGTAACAGGTTTTGTAGGTAAGGATGCAGAAATCCGTCAGTTTACAACCGCTTCAGTAGCACGTTTTTCTTTGGCTATCGCCCGCAACGAGAAGAACGGCGAGGAAAACAGCCGCGTATCAGCTTTCATCAACGTGGAAGCGTGGCGCAAGAACGAGAACGCCGCTTCATTCGACAAGCTCACTAAAGGAGCGATGTTCACCGTGGAAGGCTACTTCAAGCCTGAAGAGTGGATCGGCCAGGATGGCATCAAGCACAACAGAGTGGTGCTCGTAGCCACCAGGTTCTATGAGACTCCTGACAAGGAGGAAACTCCGAAGAAGGAGGGAAAGACTTCGAAGAAGAAGGCCAAGTGAGCCTTCTTCTTCCTCCCTCTGGGAGTAATCCCGAATAGAGGGAAAAGAATAACAAGAGCAATTTCTTTTTTATCAACCATCTAAACTCAAAAGTTATGATTTACACTCACACTATCGGTCGAATCGGCAATGACTGCCAGACCATCACAGGCGCACACGGGACTTTCATCGCGGTGGACATGGCTGTCGATGACTATTCCAAAGGACAGAACATCACGACATGGGTCAGGGTACGCAGCAGCAGAGAAAACCACATCCGTTTGGCTGAATACCTCACAAAAGGCAGACTCATCCTCGTGGAGGGGACAATATCGAACTCACTATGGACGGACAGACAGGGCGAAAGCCACATCCAAGTCTCCATCAATGCGGACAGCATCGCATTCGTGAACGCAGGGAAGAGAGACGAGCAGGAGGGCAATCCGAAACAGGCTGCCAGGAAAGGCGCAAAGGCAAAGAATACGCCGAAGCCGCCAATGGACACGCAGGAGCCTGACGAGAAAGACTTGCCGTTCTGATGTTGGACACTTAAAAAGTCAAGGTTATGAGATACGCAAGGCTTTTAGTTCCCTATCGTGGTTACTGGGACATTCAAGTGGATGAGGAGAGCGTCATGGGTGGCTACCACGGCTATCAGTACGACTGCATCGTTATCGGTAGCGGAGCAATGATAACATGCCATAGAGACGAGTTTGAGTTTGTGGACTAATGGCACAAAAAGCATCATGGAATGGTATATCGTCTATGCGAAGTTTGATGGCTGCAAGGGCTTTAGAGCCTTTGATGTAAAAGAGGGCATACTGGTGGGAAACCTCATCTATGCCTCACTGATGGAGAACACAGAGGACACTAGAGCGAAGCTACAGCGGTTAGCCGATCTCAACAAGGAATGCCACCTTATGCTCCAGCTGAGAAGAAAAGGGAAGGTCTGTTTTCAGACCAAGTAAATAAGGTCACGGGCAGCCTAACCAACTGCCCACAACTCTTTTAGCAATGGATGAACCGACAATCGAGCCAGAACTGAGCCTTTATTCTAAACAGAAGAGAGAACAGATAAAAGCTCTTCTTGAGAAGATGAAGCGGGAGGGCAGACCCATCGACTGGGCAACGGCGGTCTTGTGCTAATTGCTTCTCCACAAAAAACGTCCTGCCGTCAATGTCGGACGGCTTCATTCAGCCCGTGCGCATCAGAGACCCGAAGTTAGAGTGCTCCATCTGTGAAGTGTGGCAGGATTGAACATGCACACATTCTTCGTAAAGGATAAACGAGGAATGACCTGCTTCAGCTGCCAAGGATGATCGCAGCGCACATGCTCGGCAGCTGAAGCAGGTCATTCCGTCGGGATTCTTGTCATGGTTGTGTTAGTGGCCAACTCAACTGTGGCCAGACAACCCGTTGTTACCAATATTTGAAGGGGAGAGCAGCTTGATTCATAGCGCAAAAACTTAGCGTTTTCTGGTATGATTCCATGAACTTCAAACTTTTAGGATGAAACGTGTCCTGTATCAAAAAAAATGACTAACTTTGTAGTTACCTTAAATCTACTTTATTCATACTATATTTTAATAAAATCAGCACTTCGTTGTGAAACGGAGTGCTGTATTTCAATAAAAGATGAACGTCGCCAATGTCTGATGAAACAATCAGTATGTATGATTTACCAATTGTTAAATTACATTAATTAAACTGGGGGTGTGGCTGATTATTGTAAAAAGTAGTAAATTTGCATCGTCAAAAGGCTCGAATGATTCGTCCTCTGACATGAGCCTGACATTTTCCCAAAGATTTTTCAACCTATCACCATATATAAACTGACCATTTGGATGGTCTGGTTTGTTATGGGCTACCGCAACGATAATGATTCAATATAGTATGAAGAATGAATTGCAACTGCAATTCTGCCATGTTTAAACATGTCCGTGCATCACCCAATAAAGTGGATGAATGCACGGTTTTTTTCGAGCAAAAATGGGCATCTGTAAAATGCACGAAATAATGCAAGAATTATACGGTTTTACACATTTGTGATTTTGGGCATTGATTATCAATGGGTTGCAAAGGCGATTTTACACATTGCCATTTTTTCGTTATGCAGCAACATTTTTTAACGCGAAAAATTTGATGAAATTCAGCTGCAAAAAAAGTGGACATATTCACCCAGTCTGTGACCTCAGCACAGTTACATGATGTCCTGGGAGTGAAAACCAGCACAAAAATTGAAAGCTGTGTATAACGATTTTTGATGAAATGTGTACTGCGATTTTTGCAGATTCTTATATATCAAGATATTACAAACATAAATATGTATTACTGTTTGTTAATGTATAATAATATGCCATTGGCAACGAACTCAGCATAGTGTTACATGACTTGTCTTTTTTTGACCAAAAACATGCGTTGAACTTCGACCTCAATAGAAGCGGCCCCTTGACAGCAGTGTTCCATATGGATTACAAATTAAATTCCGATGATGACTTTACAGATTATTTATGTCACGAATTTCCAGCCGTTTAGATGTTGAAAATATGACCTGATAAATTTGGACGTTACATTGGTGTTACATTTTTCCTTCTTGTAACCCATTTTTGAAGAGCCTAAATCACTTGTTATTTTGATTCAAATGCTAAATTTGCCTGGTTTGACAAAAAAAGAGTGGGCAAGCGTGAAACACTACACAAATTGTCCAAATTTTTGAAAAATGCCAAAAATCCGAAGGTTAATTTTTCGATTTTTCAAAACTCTGATTTATAATAAACTAACATGCATTTTGGTTAATTGGTTGATTCTGCACACCGCATGATTAATGCTCTATGGTTACAATTTGCAATAGACAAAAACTGCAGTTTTGATGCAAATATCATGCTGTTCCCTCCACTAAAAAAGGAGAGCAGATTTCATCTATCCATCAAGTAAAGATGGCAGCTTGTACCGCAAGCGATGATAATGCCATACGCGCTCTGAAGGATGAATCAGGCTGGCTCAGGAGAAACCAGTTTTTTCATTTTAAGGTTTCAACAAAGAACACGGTTAACAACATGGCGCAGTGTCCATCATGTTTTATCCTGTTTCTTCTTTTCCGACATTCAGTAGAATGATGCTTTACCACCATCCTGAATATACACAGATCTAGGGCATCAAATAATGTCTACAGCAAATACATAATAAGCCATTTTAATAAACAGGAACTGGATTATCTTTTCTTTATGATAATTGCGTCATCTAGGCCAACCAGTTCTACCACATCTGTTATGTACTGAAATCCATATTTAAGCGTTATACACCTGTCAAGATTAAGTATTCCATTCCAGAAACAACCTATTCGGAGGTCTTTCCTGGAGTCAAGTGTTAGAAGGTATGATACTTTGTCATCTTTATCTTTGGCATATCCGACCACTACAATCCACTGGGTTTCATATTGATCGAAGCTGATTTGCAGGATAGCAGGAATGTTGTTGTCTATGCACTCCTTCACCTTTAAAGGTATTCCTGCTCTTTTCCCCGTGTGATCAATAGTGACGAATTCTGAATAATCCTGTTTCACTATCTTGATTATATCATTTGAACTGATTCTTTTGGAATAAAGGCTGGGGGTGTTGAGAAATCTTATCAGTTCCCAACCTGTTGTTGCTTTCTCATGTTCGTTGCGATTCCAAGATGTGTCTTCTGCGTTTAATACGTTAAGGATATTGAATGTAATCGCTATTGAATAAGCATAAGACACTCCGTCAAGCTCACCTTGCTTGAAGTGCGCTTTCTGATAATGACGTCCTGATGGTTTCTTACACACCAGCGTGCCATATTCATTTAAGCATAAATGATTGATAACAATGAACTGCTTCATCTCTACATTATATTTGACCATTCACAATCTATACGGATATAATTTGCTGAGTTTGAGGATAAATTGGCTCAATTCATTGACCTGAAAGAAGATACGCTTGGGTACTTCTTCGTGTGGTGCATCAACATGCACCACTGTCATCAGCCCTGCGCTTGCCATCTCAGCCCAGGGCTGTTTCAAAATTACTTTAAACATATTTATATCACTTCATTTGAGAAGTTTAATGGCTATATTTCATTGATTTCATCGTTAATAAGAGATTCTTCTTGGAAGACTTTTATCAGAATATCAAATATCATATCAATCATTTTTTCTTAAGTAATTAAATTGAGTAGTTCATTAAACTCTTATGTCATTCTGTTTTAACAATAAACCGAAATTCAAGATTAATAGGTGGATTCAGCTCTTTGAAGAACACCTCTAACTCTTGTTTTTCTTCATTATCACTACAAATGCCACCGACAATGATTTTGGTTGGGTCAATCCAACTTTTCCCAATATAAATATATTGCTGATCTTTTATTGTTTCTCGGGCAGTTGTTATCCAGCGTTCATTATCTAGCACTTTTTTGCCAGTTTCACTATGAATCCAGTTATAGTCGTCAGCTAATTCTTTTAATTCTTCTTGACAAGTTTGATAGACATCTGTACCGATTATTAGCTTATTTAATTCAATTAAGTCTTTCAATCGTTTTATGTCATTTTTTGATTTCACAATAATACTCACTAAAGGTCTAAGTGATGCATTTTTTTGACATATCTGATTAATCAAAGATTCAGATAAACAACAGGTTATTGATGGACCTATTAGCCAACAATTGACCTTCGATTTCTCTGATTCAAATATCAAATCAAGATTACCCATAATTTGTTATATTATAATTTTAATTTATTATTTTCTTTTATTCTGATGGAGCTTTTGATGATCTTTCTTATGCATAAAATTGATGTTCCTTGGATCAGAAGATTGCGATACATCATCTTTAACTGGTGTAACATGATGGCCGTCAATATCTGCGTTTTTTCGGTATTTAACACCTAAATTTTCAATACCCTCGGCTTGATCTCTACGAGCATCTCTAACTCCTGCGTTTCTCATTGCTTTTTTGAATTTTTTTGCTTCTGATTTTGGAAGAGATTTGTAAATTTTATTTACGTATTTGTTTTCCAATGCTTGCAGTTTTTTATATGCTTTTGCAACTTTTATTCCGAATGATGATGCTCCATAAATATCTCCAATTCCAGGAATTAGTTCAATTCCAGTTTCCCACCAAGAATTATCCATTGTACTTAATATCTCATCAAGATCTTTTGCAAATTGTTTCGCGATATTTTTTGACATGTAATTTTTTAGTCTATTCTCAATTTGATTCTTTGCATAAGATTTCAAACCAGCTATAGCTCCTTTCTTACTTATCATTTTTGCCAGTAATGATATTGGACTTTTGCCATCATCATCCACATAATAAGTAGGCTTATTTTTGCAATATGTATATGTACTAACATTCGGGTATTTTTCTTCCAATGGGTCTGTCGCATACCAGATTGAGAGTCTCGGGTTCATGTATCTTGCCCCGTAGTAGTACAGGCCCGTCTCCTCGTCCAGCTCCTTGCCGTTGAACCTGTACGGAGTGAAGTAGTCCACATCCGGGTCTTGTTTGCGCTTCTCCAGGAACACCTCGCCGTAGGGCAGGTAGTCCAACTGCTGCGTCACATTGCCAGAAGCGTCAGTAATCAGCGACGAACTACCCAGGTGGTCGCTGTGGTAGAAGTAGCGGTTCCCGTTGTAGTTCACGTTCTCCGCACGGCGCGGGCCGCGGGTGGGACCGCCGCCTTCGCCGCCCTCCGCATCACCGTCGCCGTCACCGCCGTCTGAACCGTCCGCCATCATCCAGTAATGGCGGGGGCTGTCAGAAGCCAGATCGCCGCCCCTGGGCGGCGTGGAAACCATCTCCTCACCCTCTTCAGCGTGGCGGTTCTCGCCGTTGTACGGCAGACCGAAGTAATCGTAGTTAGACATCATCACCAGCGACATCGCGTCGCACTGGCCGTCGTAGTCGATGTCCGTGAACACGTTCTGGCCGGCCAGGTCGTTCTCCTCGAACGACGCACTCAGAGCGTCAAGCATCGAGCCCATCCGTGAGGAGATGCGCTCACTGCCGATGTACACGTGCTTCGTGTACCAGCTCCCGTTGTGGACGGTCAGGTATGCGCTCGGGTATATCGTGAACTGGCGAGTGTCCGTCAGCACGCCGTCCTGACGGCTGTTGACGAACACCGCCTGGTTGCCGCCGTGCTCCTTGATCACGCGCTGGCCGTCGCCGTCGTACCAGTAGTTCGACACGTAGCCGTCCTGCGATATGGCCATCAGACGGTTCTCCTCGTCCCAGCGGAACTGCTCCTCGTGGGTCAGGTCCCTGTATTTGCCGTCGCTCTTCTTGCGGGCGGTGTTCACGTGGACGATGTTGCCGTTCGAGTCATATGAGTAATAGTGCTTCTCGTTCACGTAGTCCGACCCGCTCACGGAACCTTCCGTCCGGTAGTTCTTGTCCGTGACGTATGACATCTGGAACTTCCGGCCCGCGGCGCTGCTGTAGCTGTAGCCAAGCTCGTATCCGGAGACCAGGGTGCCGTCGAACTGGATGCCCGACTGCCACAGATGCTGCTTCTTGCTCTTGACGCGGTACATCTTGTCATAGGTCATCGACAGGGTGTACCGGTTCTGGGCGTCCCCCGCGTTTCCCGTGGCGGATGTCAGGCGGTACAGGTGGTCGTAGCCGTAGGTGTGGCTCACCGGGGTGTACAGCAGGTTAGTGCCCGTGTTTTCCAGTGACGTGATGTTGCCCACGTAGTCGTAGCCGTAGGAGCGCTCCAGCGTCGCCCCGGAACTTGACAGCGACATCGTCTCCAGGCGGCGCATCCGGTCGTCGTAGGCGTATTCCGTCTCCGCGCCGTTGCCGTACCTGATGTACACCCTGTCGCCGAACCTGTCGTAACCGATCTGCTGCACGTAACGGTAGCCGTTCTTGCGCTCCCTGACGTAGATCTCCGAGAGCTGGCCGCTGCCGTCGTACCAGTAGCACACCTTCTCCCCGTCAGGGTAGGTCATCGACAGCAGCTTGCCGAAGCTGTCGTACTCGAACTCCGTCAGGAACGTGCCCACGTCCTCGTTGGGGACGGTCACCGTGCGAAGCGTCCGCTTCACGTTGCCCAGGTTGTCGTAGGCGTACTGCTCGCCGCCCGTGGCGTCACGGCGGAAGCACAGGCGCCCCTTCGCGTGGTCCTGGTCGTTCACTCCGCCGTAATAGTAGTGAACGTCGTTCTCGGGATGCTCGGGGTAGGACACGGACACAAGGCGCCCCCGGTCGTAGCCGTACTCGATGAACAGGGCGCTGTCCCTGAGGTTCGCAGTCTGGCGGGTGAGCACGTTGCCCAGGGCGTCGTAGGTGAACCTCGTCTCGCCGCTGGCCGGATGGGTCACACTGACCCGGCGATCGCCCATGTCGTACACGCTCGACGTCACGTTGCCCTCGGCGTCGGTCACCGACACGAGACGGCCCAGACCGTCGTAGGCGTACTGTGTCGTGATCGCGTTCGTCACTCCGGCGCTGTTGTAGCGCACGCTCTTGAGCGTCCTGCCGCTGGCCGAGACGTGGGTGTCGCTCGTGTGGTTCAGCGCGTCCGTGACACGCGTCACCAGGGCGCGACCCTCCACAAAGTACCTCGTGTTTGTCTCGGTCTCGTCAGGGTAGATGACCTTGACGGGGCGGTCAAGCACGTCGTACTCGGTCCTTGTGGGCGGAACAGCGTCAACGGCGTTGCTGTAGCGGTCCACCGAGTCGCCGTCCACCGTCGGATGGTAGGTCGCGATGACGCGCCCGAAGGCGTCGTAAACCACACGACCGCTCGTCACCACAACCCTCTCAGCCGTGGCCGTGCCGACCACGAACGACGACAACAGCAACGACAGTAACATATAGCGGATATATAATTTCATCTGTTTCATGATTATTATTATTAAAAAGACTATCAAGTCCAACTATGAATATAATAATCTATGATGTATGGATATTTTCATAATAATCCTTTATCTTCATTGTTGAACAATATAAATACTCATATCGTTCTTAGATACTTTAAACGAATGTTTCCATATAGATTGGCCCACACTCAGTATTGTCTTTGTCTCACAAATACAATTTTTTATCACGATTATTTCATCCCTTTTAAAATACCGACTTGACAAATGATTAGCCCATTCACTTAATGCGTCTAGCTGGTTGAATGCTTGTAATTGTTTAACATAGGTACCCCCTTTGAAAAACACAACAAACACGAAAAATGATGGATTGCTAATTTGTTGTAAATCAAAGTGCTCAATAATATGCACATCAATTCTTTTGCCATTAATAATTTGAAACATATAACTTATATTCTTCATTCTTTGAAGACAACAAGGGTATGTAATGCCAGAGTTTATTTCCTCTCGCATTTTATTTTTCCCCTTTTCCTTTATAAATGGGAAACTAATATGGTCAATCCAAGAGAATAGTGCTTGCTTCTTACTCTCACTTTTAAGCTGCAGAACACTAATTGAATTTCCATATTCATAATCCGCAATAATTGTATATCTTTTCATATTATCTTCTTTTCTTGTGCTTATCCCTGTTAGCATGATTCTCACCATTAAAATCTTTTCGTTGACGGGCCCTGTTCATTTGTCGTTTTATTTTTTCCTGTTCCATCTTCATTTCTTTTGTTTTATTTGGCCGGGAATTCAACTTCTCATATTCCTTTTTTAATTGATTATATTTTTCTGAATTTATATCCTTTCTGTGTTGGTTTGCATGAGGCGAATTCTTGTTTCCAGAAGAGACATTAGTTTTTTTACCTCTATCATATCCTTGTTGTTTATTGCTTGTTGAATTCCCCATTATCATCACACCCGTTGTCGCTGTAATAGCACCAGCATCGCCTATGGCTTTTCCTACAGCAACCGCAGGAACGCCAACTTCGGCACCAGCACCAGCTGTCGCCATCGTTGCAGTTGCTCCACTGACCATTACAATAGAACCAACCGCCACTGCACCGCCACCAACCTGTGTCATGCCATGGCCTAGTGAAACCATAGTATTATCAGTATTCCTCAATGCAGAATTATAATCATTTCTGTCATTTGGGGTGTATTCATCTCGCAACCAACCAGATGCGGGAATTAGATTAGTGATTGTACCTATTGTGTAACCAACAACTTTATCTAATCCATCCAATCCATTCTCATCAATATACCTTATAGAATTGTCAAAACAATATGTATAAGTACTAACATGTGGGTACTTCTCCTGCATCGGGTCAGTTGCGTACCAGATGGAAAGCCTTGGATTCATGTATCGTGCCCCGTAGTAGTACAGTCCCGTCTCCTCGTCCAGCTCCTTGCCGTTGAACCTGTAGGGCGTGAAGAAGTCGACATTCGGGTCGGCGCTGCGCTTCTCCAGGAACACCTCGCCGTAGGGCAGGTAGTCCAGCTGCTGCGTGATGCCGCCCGTGGCGTCCGTGATCAAAGACGAGCTGCCCAGATGGTCGCTGTGGTAGAAGTAGCGCCTGCCGTTGTAGTCCACGTTGCTGGCGCGGCTCGGGCCTCTCGAGGGACCGCCGCCTTCGCCGCCCTCCGCATCACCGTCGCCGTCACCGCCGTCCGCCATCATCCAGTAATGGCGGGGGACGGATGAGCTAGGGGCGCCGGTAGTGCCCGTGTCGCCGCCCCTGGGGGGCGTGGACACCATCTCCTCGCCCTCTTCAGCGTGGCGGTTCTCGCCGTTGTACGGCAGACCGAAGTAATCGTAGTTAGACATCATCACCAGCGACATCGAGTCGCACTGGCCGTCGTAGTCGATGTCCGTGAACACGTTCTGGCCGGCCAGGTCGTTCTCCTCGAACGACGCACTCAGAGCGTCAAGCATCGAGCCCATCCGTGAGGAGATGCGCTCACTGCCGATGTACACGTGCTTCGTGTACCAGCTCCCGTTGTGGACGGTCAGGTATGCGCTCGGGTATATCGTGAACTGGCGAGTGTCCGTCAGCACGCCGTCCTGACGGCTGTTGACGAACACCGCCTGGTTGCCGCCGTGCTCCTTGATCACGCGCTGGCCGTCGCCGTCGTACCAGTAGTTCGACACGTAGCCGTCCTGCGATATGGCCATCAGACGGTTCTCCTCGTCCCAGCGGAACTGCTCCTCGTGGGTCAGGTCCCTGTATTTGCCGTCGCTCTTCTTGCGGGCGGTGTTCACGTGGACGATGTTGCCGTTCGAGTCATATGAGTAATAGTGCTTCTCGTTCACGTAGTCCGACCCGCTCACGGAACCTTCCGTCCGGTAGTTCTTGTCCGTGACGTATGACATCTGGAACTTCCGGCCCGCGGCGCTGCTGTAGCTGTAGCCAAGCTCGTATCCGGAGACCAGGGTGCCGTCGAACTGGATGCCCGACTGCCACAGATGCTGCTTCTTGCTCTTGACGCGGTACATCTTGTCATAGGTCATCGACAGGGTGTACCGGTTCTGGGCGTCCCCCGCGTTTCCCGTGGCGGATGTCAGGCGGTACAGGTGGTCGTAGCCGTAGGTGTGGCTCACCGGGGTGTACAGCAGGTTAGTGCCCGTGTTTTCCAGTGACGTGATGTTGCCCACGTAGTCGTAGCCGTAGGAGCGCTCCAGCGTCGCCCCGGAACTTGACAGCGACATCGTCTCCAGGCGGCGCATCCGGTCGTCGTAGGCGTATTCCGTCTCCGCGCCGTTGCCGTACCTGATGTACACCCTGTCGCCGAACCTGTCGTAACCGATCTGCTGCACGTAACGGTAGCCGTTCTTGCGCTCCCTGACGTAGATCTCCGAGAGCTGGCCGCTGCCGTCGTACCAGTAGCACACCTTCTCCCCGTCAGGGTAGGTCATCGACAGCAGCTTGCCGAAGCTGTCGTACTCGAACTCCGTCAGGAACGTGCCCACGTCCTCGTTGGGGACGGTCACCGTGCGAAGCGTCCGCTTCACGTTGCCCAGGTTGTCGTAGGCGTACTGCTCGCCGCCCGTGGCGTCACGGCGGAAGCACAGGCGCCCCTTCGCGTGGTCCTGGTCGTTCACTCCGCCGTAATAGTAGTGAACGTCGTTCTCGGGATGCTCGGGGTAGGTGACGGCAGTGAGCCTTCCGCGGTCGTAGGTGTACTCGATGAACGTGGCGCTGTCCCTGAGGTTGGCCGTCTGGCGGGTGAGCACGTTGCCCAGGGCGTCGTAGGTGAACCTCGTCTCGCCGCTGGCCGGATGGATCACACTGACCCGGCGGTCGCCCATGTCGTACACGCTCGACGTCACGTTGCCATCGGCGTCGGTCACCGACACGAGGCGGCCCAGGCCGTCGTACGAGAACAGTGTCGTGATCGCGTTCGTCACTCCGGCGCTGTTGTAGCGCACGCTCTTGAGCGTCTTGCCGCTGGCAGTGACGTGAGTGTCGCTCGTGTGACCCAAAGCGTCGGTGACGCGCGTCACCAGGGAGCGGCCCTCAACAAAGTACCTGGTGTTTGTCTCGGTCTCGTCAGGGTAGATGACCTTGACGGGGCGGTCGAGGACATCGTACTTGGTGCGGGTGGGAGCCACCGCGTCAACGGCGTTGCTGTAGCAGTCTACCGAGTCGCCGTAAACAGAATCGTCCACCGTAGGGTGGTAGGTCGCGATGACGCGCCCGAAGGCGTCGTAAACCACACGGCCGCTCGTCACCACAACCCGCTCAGCCATCGCCGTGCCGACCACAAACGACAACAGCAACGATAAAAACACGCATCGGATATGTTTTGCCTGTCGGTCCATAATGATAACTGATTTAAATGTTAATCATTGTCGTAGATGTCAGATTCCTTTCGGGTTTCGATTACTCGACCAAATCCATCTACAAAGGTAACAATTCTCATTGATTTAACATCCGTTTTGTCAGAGTTGTTGTACCTATATTTTCTTCTGAAATAATACTTTGTGATGGCATGAGCAGGAATATAACGCCCATACATGCGATTGTATTCCATCTTTGGATAATACTCGAATGTTATGCTCGGTTGGATACTGTCTAACTCATTAGGTGAGATGACAGTTGAAAGGCGGCCCATATTATCTGTTGTAGTTCTATACCGCACGTCATTTCTATCAATGCGACGGTTAGCAATACCATAACGATAGTCAAAGCAATCAGCCTCACTATGCAGGCCAAAAATATCATCCACTCGTTTTAGATAGGTATTTAATATATCATCATAATGATATTTATACCACACGCGTGTATTATCACTGCCGAGAGGCAAAGAGACTGAGTCAAGATTTCCATATGCGTCATAATAGAAATCAGAAGATGCATATTTGGGATTCTCATAGTGCATTTGCTGATCATCTTGATCGGGACCTGATAATGGAGATTGATAACTACCGGTAGAAGGACCTGCGTCAATCATTCGAGATAAATGAGTCATGTGATTCGGATAATTCAAATCATATTGAGCGGACACTTCATGCTTTGCACCACCTGTACCATAAACGCTGACTCTATCTGGCAAGCCAAAGATATGATTATCGTCACTCAAATTACTTGCATAACCGATGGTTGTAGTGTAGTCACATTCGCCATTGCCACCACTGCCAAGATTGCCATTCTCACTGTATTTGTATTTGTGAAGCAAACCATGGTCTCCAGGTCTATGATAATAGCTATTCCACTCCTCAGACATAATGCAACCATCTTGCTTGTTGACAGTATATTTCAATGGGGCATAGGCAGCTCCACGGTCATTCAAGCTGTCAAACGGAGCACTATATTTGTAGATTCCTCCATTATAAGTTGAAGACGGGGAATTAGTTAAGCCATACAGATAGTACTGGTTCTCGACCTCTGAAACATGAGTACCTTGATAGTCTTCAACCCAAGACTTCTTTAAATTTCCAGAAGTATAGATACTGGTCACATCATACTGCTCAACTGATTTACGATATAGAGTATCACTACCCTGAGTGTCAAGTTGCTTTGAAACCACTTCTTCAAACCCCAAGAACTCGCGTTCATGACGATCACGACGACCACCGCTGTATTCAAATGCGGTCTTTGAATTAGGGGTGGCAAAACCGATGTTATTAACGTCATAATCCACTTCCACACTTGACATAACCCATTTTCCGCCAGGTAAACCGTAATCAGGGGCGCTGTGTTCATAGTCAATCGTAAAGGCTCCTCCCAAAGAATTCGTCACGGTTTTTAGCTTATTAGTACGAGCGATGGTAGAATAATGAACCCTCAAATCGGACTCATTCTTGGATTCAAGAATATCAAGGAAACCGTCGCCATCAATGTCTCTTAATTCATAGTTTGGACGACTCATGCCCCAACTATGATTATAACCAGGAGTAATAGCAATTTTGACTCCAAAAGGATAGAAATTAATGGTAGAAGATACATTTAATGATAGAGATGTTGCAGAACTTTCATTTATCGCACTAATGCCCAACCAGTTAGCGGGTTGAAATCTGTTGCCAAGATTTAGCTGAACTTGCAGTTCTCCGCTATTCGTTGTAACCTTATCAGGCAATCCATCGCCGTTGATATCAAAGAATGATGTACTGTCTCTATTCGTTGAAGTTGAAACCCCAAAACCACCAGAAAAACTTGATGCACAAATATTGAAACTTCCGCCAAGACTGGCTGTCTCAGTATTTGCAATAGATGATTGTATTTCTGGAGTTGATGTCTGAATTATAAACTCATTTGTAAAATGGTACCCCAAATTCAAGCGTGCTTTTATTACCTGATTCTCTCTAACTGAGAGCATATCAGGGAGACCATCACCGTTGATGTCAATATAAGAGTATTGTACACTATCACGATTCTCATTAATATTTCCGGCAATGTTTGCAGCAACTTGAGCATTCTCTCTTGAAACTTCAGTTATACCGCCACTATTACTAGTCGAAAATGAATGAACATAATTTCCTCCAAATCCTTTACTTTCGGCTTTGTTTAGTGCGGTCATATCCATCTCACACGTATCGTTAAAGGATTGAATCTCACGATTCAACATTCCTCCGCCAGCAAAACCACCCATTGGATTTGTATATTGAATAGACTTCCTGGTGATAATATCAGGATAACCATCACCATTCATATCCATAAAAGCATTTTGAGTTTTACCACTACCTGACGAATTATTTAATGTACCTGAGAACATTGCCACGCCAGCTGACAGCAAACTATCTGTACTGTTAGATGTTGACACTAAGGTAAGACCTCTTGCTGCTGTGCCTAATAATGTGGATCCAGATGAAACAGGAGATACATCTACTATATTTCCAAAAAGAGCTGTTGGTATAACATTATTTTCACGAAGTCTTGCAACACCAATGGTGTCTCCATGAATGAATATTTCCTCTTTTGCTCCTACAAGAAGGGTTGAATCTTTTATTGAAGGCGTAAGCAATGATATAGACAATGAATCGGGATTACACTCAGACTCATTCATTGGAAATGCCAATGTGTTCAGCTCGATTGGATGATTATATCTATCCTTAAAAGCATTATAAACAAATTGTCCCCAGCCTTTAGGACTAGTGCCAAAGATGTTATCAATATCTATAGTGTACACATTAGCCTTGACAGCAGTATAAGGAGTATTTAAATGTGGATCAACTACAGGAGGATCAATATAAGAATCTCTGGTGTAATTAGAGGTCGGATAACGGACTTCAATTTGAGCAGTATTCAAACTATTGGCTAATGTTTCATCATCAGTATAATACTCTACCCAAATTCTTTCGTCATCATGAAGATAAACAGTGTCAACCCTATCATAATCTGCCGAACCATTAACTACTTGGACATAATCTTTCGCAATAAGTCCAGATTCCGATTTTATTGTTTGAAGCAAATATCCAGAGACATTAGAAGAAGCTTGAATATTTGTCCAGTAGGTATAATTCCTTGTTCCTCCCTCAGGGACGTATGGCTCTCCAGTTAAGACTCGTTTGTTAAAGTACTTAACTGCTGGCCTTATCTTAAAAACAATTGTATCAAGTTGAACGATAGGATTCCATTCAACGTTTTCCCATGCAATATTGCTTTCTGATGACATCTCAAATATCAATAAACCATTATTACATGTGTCTGGAATTTGAGGAGCGAAATTTGCATTAACGGCACCACATGGATATGTGTAAGAATAGATAACCTCAGGGTCTGAATAGGCACATGAATCTTCATCTTGATTTGGGATGTCATAATATTCAATGTAACTATACAGAATATTAACTTTTACACTGTCTGATGTTATGGGTTTCTTAAATGTTCCAGTTATTGAAACGGAATTATCAATGGGCAGTTGGCCAGTCGATGAAGATGGGATTGGGTCTGATGTAGAGAATTTGTAGAAATCATAACCATTGGAATCAAGAATCGTTTCATTTTGATGTTCTGTATCCTCTATGAGGACATCCCATTTTACTCTGTCTGATTCACCATTACTATCACGTTTATTACCGCATTGAGTCCTAAAATAAACACACTCTCCTTTTGAAAAATGCACATTAGCCTCGTAAATTTTCAGAGAACTGTCATTCTTCCCGATTTCTTCTTGCCAGAGTTCATTGTTTCCTTTCTGTATAGCTACCCTTACACCATCTGTATAAGTTGTATCTTCAGGGACAATATACTCAACTGAGCTGGAAATTCCAAATATTCCACTATACGGAGCTTCCCACATGCGCACCACATCCTGCATTGGAGAATATTTAATGAGAGAATCCGTTGGTTCGTTAAGATCTGCCATACATGTGGTATCAACGATACCAACATTGTTTATTGGACTGGGCGTATCCCCACTGCTCAAAGTGAATGTGGGTACACCATTTTCAATATGATTAAAGAATACCTGTCCATTAGCCACGATATCAATCAAACCATCATTGTTTACATCTGAAAAATAATGTGTTGTTTTCGTTTTCGAAGACATCTTATCAACTCCACCTTCCGCAAACACGGGACCGACACCAACATAAGTTTTTACTCCACCAGAATAAGTGGTGGTCTTATTTATTGAGAAGTTATCAATTCTCTTGTTTCCCGTTCCAGTGTTAATGCGAACAGGCGCCCCGAATTTTATACTATCATCAGACGCGATTTGGGGCAATAACATCAAGTCAGAATTTTCATCATTTTTATATATAATATCAGGCAATCCATCACCATTCATGTCAATTAGAGCAGATTTTCCTTCAGATACACCTTGGCTATAGCCTAGAGACACACCACCTGTCAATGTTTTTCCTGAAGTAAAACCAAATCCGACGCCAGCATAAAGTGAAGCGGCATCAGTTTTACTATATGTACCGCCGAGTGCAGAGGCATTAGGACTATATTTTTGAGGAACGTTCTCATTATCAAAAGCTGTAATTGTTGGTGTTGCATTAAATCCTAGTTGCTCTTGAACAGCATTATACGGAGAGTAAGAATCCTGTCTCATTACATCATCATAGTAGTCAAACTGATGATAAGCAACCTTCTGGCCGTTGTTGTCTCGTTGCTTAATTGCTATTAGATGATCCTTGTGAAATGTAGTGTCCGTTTTGTATTCAAGTGTATAGGATCGGAGAACCTCGCCCATGAATTTTATTTCGACGCTTCCAAGCAGTCGGTTGGAGGAGGTGAGAAATCCGTATCGTGCGTTATTGGGTTGAAGTGATTTTAGAATCAGATTATTGTTATTGTCCCTGAGAGGATGGAACATGACCTCAGATGTTTCAAGATCAGATCCGTTTTCCATACGTTGATATGTACGGATATACCTCAGGTAAACAGGTTTGGTAATGAAATCACCAAGAACTGTCTCTTGAACTTCGTTATGGTTTCTGTTTAAGTATTGATAAACTATTTTGTCACCATGTGTCTCTTGAACCTTGGTAAGCTTCCATTCAGCAATCACTTCTCGTTGATTCCCATTTACATCTATATAATCTCCGCTTAATACAGCATCAGGGTGGTCACCATAAGTATAAACTACGCCGTTACGATCCGTGATTTCCCAATAATAATTACTGGGAGAGTTGCCTTTACGGATGATTTTGCTGAAATCACCACCTTGCCGCAGAAAGAACTGACGATCTGTCTGTCTTAATACAGTTGGCTTTCTATGTGCTACTGTCATCGTGTCGACTTCCATCATGGCCAACATTTGACCATTTAGCAAATAAGTCTCAGACTCATAGGTAGCATCGTAGCGGGGCACACCCCATCTTGTGTCGACAGAAATAGTCGGAATGGATATATCCCATCCTTCACCGGCCCATCCACTGCCTCCGTCGCTATTATATGACAGAGCGACTTCAGGCTGCATCCCATTTCGGGCTGGAGGCATCTCAAAAGGATACGTAAGATTCGCTGAGCCATGGTTATTTGCTGTTGGCGGCATGATGATGTTGATTTTTGAAGTCGGGTCTGCCGCTTTGATATCATTCATCATCGTAGGTATGAAGGCTTCCGTTTCGGGGGATTCCGGTGCCACTATGACACCATTAATCATATCAGTGAAGTGTGTCGTCTTTGACACCACACATGCTGATTGTTTATCAACTTCCACGCGCGGCAAAGCTACCCAACACTTCTTATCAGCATCAAAATAATAAGTACGGATGTCGTCTTCTGTGTATCCGTTGGGGATACGGGTACGGTCATATTTAAGTCTTACGGTAGCACCTTCCCCGTTGAAATGTGTTCCATGAGGCAAGAAGCGATACCCCTCACCTTCAACCGAAACATTAAACATGCCGAAATCAAGGTCTGGCACAGCTGTAGAATCCAGTGCAGCGATGCTGATTTCCATGTCATGGAGCAAGACCTTATCACCGAAGGCGATTGATGTGTTGGTTATCGACAAACTGTCTGCCATACCCTTCACCAGGCCTTTTGCCAGTGAGGGGTAGCCCTCACTGGCCATTGCATTTGCAAAGCTCAGCGTAACCACTAAAAAAGCAGTAAATTTTAATAATTGGGTTCTCATAATATATGTATTGTTATTTATTATCAATCGATTATTTACAAATGATCTTCTCTGAATACTCTTCATGATCTGTCAGCACCTTGACAATATAAACACCCAATGCCGGTACAGAGAAAGATGCGGTTTTAACATGATCTCCGCTCATGGTTCCCTGTGCAATCATGCGACCGGCAGTATCAAATACCAACAGTTGAGCGATACCAGTGTCAGAGGTCGTAAGTTGAGCAGTGAAGTTTCCTGAACCATTAGGAGTAATTTGAAACGCACCATTATTGGCCAATATTTCGTTAACACCATTGGTTTGATTCAAGTCATCATCAAGTGTTCTACGAGGAGCCTGATTCATTGTCGGAGTGTCAATGTCAATCACTTCATTTCTTGTTGTAGTGTCGCAATCATTTCCTATGTAAACAAGTTTTGAAATTGTGAAAGGTAATACTTGCTCGACCAAGACACTTTCATCTGATATGGTTTCATTTGAGGTTACTCCAGCAAACAAGACATTTCCAAGAGTTGCTTCACCTCGCTGGAATTCAGCTTTAAAATCACCGGAGCAGTTTAATGGTGTCCTGTTCAAAGTTGAATTATTATATATCAAGTGAAGGCCACTAGAGTCAATACAAACAGCGAGAGAATCTCCTGGAATAATATGTTGAATATCCCATATAACAGAGCCATTATACAAATAGTAAACTCTTGAACCTTCTATATGGAATCCTGCACTAACATGACCATTGCCATTCGTAAAACCAGCCATGTAATTTGAAATTGTATCAGTTACGATCCACGAAGCAGAACGAGAACTATTGACCGTCCCCACTTCAACTGAATAATAACGATCATCTGAATAATATGGACTTGCATAGATGTTTGTGCCACCCTTCTGAGTCAGATAAAGTTCATATTTACCTTCCTCAAGGCTATCAATCGATAAATGGTTCGTTCCAAAATTGCAGTCAACAATATATTCATTTGGAGTGACACCCAACAGGGTACTATCTCTAGTTGGAATATTCTCGCTCACATCTTTCAATTTAACATTGTACAATGGAGAGCCACATTTAATGTCAATGATTAATTGGCCTGTATTTATAGCATCATCGCAATGATCTCTAATTGGTGTGAAGTCAGCAATCATGCCATCATAAGTTCCAAAAGTGAAATAACTGATGCTATCCTTTTTAAAGAAGATATTATGGAACATCAGTTTCTGACGATCAACATCAAAGTTTGTACATGCTATTCTTTGGTCAACATCTTCAGGATTACTAAAGTCTGAGGACTCATTCACAAGCAATATCGATCGATTTTTGCGATATCCTTTAAGTTTCGAAGCAATTTCATAGCTTAATTCTAGCTGATTGCCAGTGTCACTAAAGCCATTAACACAGAAAGAACTGAGGTATAGAGGGAGTCCTGCGTTGACATTCAACAAGACACTATAGTGACTTTCAGGAAACACGTGTCCACCAGGACTAACACGTGTCGAATCAGACACGCCTTGAATATCAACAATATCGTCATCTTCTATTCCGTGTATGATGGGAAAATCTGGAAGATTATTGAGAGGGATTACAATCTTATAATCAGAAGATCCTTCTCCATCAAGCTGTAAGAAAAGAATGTTGCTTTTTTTGTAGAAATCAATCTGATGGCCTTTTGCATCTTGTGCAACTAGTGTCGTATCACCATCGTTTACCTTTCTGATATTTCCTCCTGAATCAAATATATACCCAAAACATTTGTTATCAATTGATCGTTTCGCCAGGACACTAAAAGTCGGATATACCTCCGGACAAACAAATGATAGATGTAAATCATTCGTTGTCTGTGGACCAAATGTTGCAGATGAGTTAAGAATCGGTGAAACCGATCGATTAATAGAATATAATCCGTCATGAAGCGTTATCACGTTAATATTACTAGAGCTGACCATTGTTGTATGGCTGCTCTTGGATGGCATATTACTATTCAATTTCCAAATCCTACCTAACTTATGCCATAAAGGACTTATCGAATCAAATAAAGCAATTGAACTGCCATTATCTCCCCAAACCATATACGAGTTGTTTGGAATAGAACACCCATACTCATGTCCTAATACCAATAAACGGTTTTGGGTTGGCTTGTTTAATGAGCTATGCTTATAAAAGGAGTCATTTGCTGGAAGAAAAGCGAACCTCGGGTCTTCTTCATAAGATGTGGTTGATAATAGTTGTGACAATGAGCTGTCAGTATATTTTGCTACTGCCGTAACACGATGGTGGTATGTTTGATTAGTATTATCCCAGATCAATATGTCATCAGGAGTAATATATGAGCCCCAAAGAGTGATACCATATTTCATTGCTAGGTATGTTTCCACTTTTCGACGTTCCAGTTGGCTTAGCATGCGTCCATAAACAATGAATTCGGGACTATATCCCGTAAAAGTCCTGTCAATTTCATTGAACTTAAATGAAGATGTACTCGGTTCACCCCATACTGAATGATGTGGAGTATTTGATCTTTCATACGTTATAGTTCTTAAAGCCAGCTCATTGAACGGAGAATAGTTAGCGGCATGATATGTATGATAAAGGTTTTGAGAACTTTCATCAAGTACGCTATCCGTTGTCATTCTCATGTCCTCACTGGCTCTTCCAACGCTGTGAAATATTTCTTTGTGAAGAGACTGTTGGCTTAACAATTCATCTGGTGCGAAAACACCAATTACAGTTGTCTGAGCCAAATTGGCAAGTCCTAGTAGGGTAATCCCACTAATTGAATCGAAATGTAATGCCGGATGGAAGTTAAAAGACTGCATCCATGATTGTGGCTGCACAATCAACTGATTACCGCTAATGGAACGGAATGATGAGTAATCACCAGAATAATCACTCCATGCATACGTCGTATCGGTTTCATGTGCGGTGGCAATATGCCAGAGTTCGGCACCAAAAACACCGCCAGGCCCTTGTGCTAATGCATACAATAAACTGAGAATGCATGTCGTTAGTAATGTAAATCGTTTCGTCATAATCAATTTTTATTGTGAATTAATAATTTATCTGAAATCAAAAAGTGCCAACATGTAAGGCTAATGAACAATTGTTCATGATGAATTCTGTCATTCCGTCTCTCGTAGCATACATGGGAATGGTTGTTGAACCAAGGATTTCTTTTCCTTCGTCTAAGGCAATGACATTTAAGCCTAAATATGAAGCGACATGGAATAATTTGGAATCACATTCCGCTAACAGGATGCTGTCCTTGACTCTACATATAGGGGCTAGAGCATAGAATATCAACAACCGAAAGAGTTCGTTCCTGCAATCCTTGATTTCAGAAGAGACTGCGAATCGCCCCATATGCCAAACAATTGTATTTGAAGAATTTATTGAGAGATCCTTCGGATTGATGCCAAAGAATTTAGTAATCGGAAGCTCAACACGTCCATCCCACTTCATCAAGCGAATAGTACCCACAATTCTGTCTTGTTTATTGCGAACAACAATGATATGTGAGCTACCATAGAACAATATCTCATCTTTGAGGACTTCGTCAATCTCGTTCCTAAGAGACATCATTGAGTATGATTGTTTTTTGTGATGCTTGTAATTCTCTGATACGACAAACTCGGCAAGTTCGTTTAATTCATCGAACGACAATTTACATATTGAATAGTCGTAATATGTTGAAATTATATTATCCATGGTGAGGAACTATTTTTATGGATGCAAAATTATGGCGAGTGGCTGTGACGTCAAATACCCAAATGGGTACTTCTGCCTGATTGACAGGAACTTTGACCCATTTGGGTATCATTTAGCATTAATCTTTCTTCGGTGATTTCTAATTGCACTTACAGAGTATTTAGATTTTTTTCAATCGATTTATTGTGTTTTTTATCAAAAAGAAGTACATTTGCATGTTAAATATATAGTTATGAGTACTGTTGATGATTTTTTCACGAAAGACAATGCAGTAACTGGTGTTACAGAAGAGGCATACGAAAACATACGGAATCTTGTTGACTATGTTGATGCGTTTGCACGCATGACATATAAGAGCGTTTATATCATTGACTATAACAAGAAGAATTTTCTTTATGTCAGTGAGAATCCATTATTTCTTTGTGGATTAACTGCTGAAAAGGTAAAAGAAATCGGTTATAATTTTTATATTGATAACGTACCCACGGATGATATAGACCGATTACTGAAGATCAATTCCTTGGGATTTAGTTTTTCAAAGGGTATTCCTGCCGAAGACAAAAGGAATTACACTATTTCCTATAACTTTAACGTTATTAATACTATCTCTGGAAAAGTTCAGACAATTAATCACCAACTCACACCTCTGAAGATGATGCCAGATGGTTCTATTTGGTTGGCATTATGTGTGGCATCAATCCCTCCTAAGTCAAGTGACGACGCTATTACGATGGTCAACACTCGCACACAAGAGCGATGGAATCTTGATCTTGAAAGCAATAAATGGAGAAAAGCCAAAAATGTGGTTTTGACTGAACAGGAGATACTGGTGCTCAAGTATTCAGCAATGGGCTACACAATGAATGATATAGCCGAGAAAATTTTTAAATCATTTGACTCCATCAAGCGCTATCGTAAACGTATTCTCGAAAAACTGGGTACAGATAATATCACCGAAGCCATCAATTACGCAACGACGTTTCGGCTCATGAAATAAAAATTCAGCACCTCTATTGTCTTTGGCTTTAGAGGTGCTGTGTTAATAATACATATGATTTATATTTTATTGATGATCTTCTTTTATAGTGTCCATGTAAAACTTTGGATATCTTAAAAATTTTTCACCAACTGCTATTTTGTAACATAGATGAGTTGCGATTCCTCCGATGAGCCATGAAGCGACTGCTAGTTGGGGTGGGGATTGCAAGCCATTCTCGTTTTCGTATGTCGCCACAACCTGCTCAATCCACGGCTTTGGCTCACCCCAGAATTTATAATAGTTGAAAATATGTTTTATCATTTTCACTTCAAACCCCCGGTAATCGTCTTCACAGATGTCTTTTAACTGTATTCCTGTAGGCGTAACAACGAAAACAAGTCCAGCCCATCCGATATTATACGGATGCAAAACAGGGATATTGTATTTCCGGCACCATTCATCAAAAACAAATGGAATATCTGACTTGAAGTCTAAAGCATTAATTGCGATTTCGTGTCCTTTTACAATTTCCTCCACATTATCGTGATCAATAAAGCTCTCTATCGTATTGATATTAGCATCAGGGTTAATTTCCATCAATCTTTTTTTAAGAGCTTTGACTTTAGAAACTCCAATATCATTATATGTATAGTTCTGACGATTAAGATTTGATTCTTCAACGATATCCCCATCAACAATTGTAAGTGTTTCAAATCCGAAACGCAATAGGCACTCTGCAATAATGCTACCAATACCTGCACCACCAAGAACAATTTTGAAATCTTTGATTCTCAATTGCTCTTTGTCACTAACGTAAATCCTGTTTCTTGAATATCTGTCCATTTTCTCAAATATTATAATATTTACAAAAGTACATATGGCTATCATTGTGTGCAATACCCAAATGGGTATTATCACAGACTTTAATGTCTTTCAGTTCGTCATTGACCCATTTGGGTATTTTATCAACAAGTCAAAAATAAAGCGCTCAATCAAGACATACAAAAGAGCCTCTTAAGGCTTTGCAAAATACAATTCCCCTTTGTATTAAGATTCAGGGGTTGAAATTGTTCGCAACTTTTTGTCTTGAGTTTGTGGTATATATATAGTGTGAAATAGATTTCTCTAAGTCTTTGATAATGGATGAATTTAATAATTTGATGTTGGAGGAAATACAAAAGAAAAGCTAAAAGCGATGGTGGCAAAATAGCTAATACAATAATCTTTTCAGGGATATAGACAAATGAACTAATCACTTCTTTTGTATCGTTGTCAATATGTCCCATTATTGCAAAAACGAATAAAACAGCTGCACAAATAATTGCCATTATCTTTACAAATCGAGCAACATACCATGAGGAGGATGCCATGCGAATATGAGATTCGTTTTTATTGATTATTGCATAGGCATCAGGATAATCCAATTGAACATCGATCTTCATTCTGTTTACTTTGTTCTTAGTTCTTGCTCCTGCTTGTGACCAATCAACATATCGAATTAGTTCTAGCTCGTTGCGCTTCATTAAATACTTATAGTAATCATTATAAGGATAATCACTTTGGAAGTCCCAATGGGAACAACCAGTGTCGTTTTGTATTTGCAGTATAAGGAAACAAGCTAATAATGATGTCATTTGATTAGCATCAAAGTCCTTTTTAGTCAAAGTTTTACAATACTTCTTTTGTGTGTTATAAAACCATTTTATGTATGACAATTTATGCCAAGTTTTATAATGGGCTTTTAAGAATCGATTGCAGTTCAGAACTTTAATGATATGTTTGGCCTCATTAAAATAGAATTCAAATATTTTATTTTCCGTTTCTTTTAAATTTATATTTTTACTCCATGGGTTGCATTGATAGTTTTTGTTACCTGGTTTCTCCTTGTGTGGGAATATAATAGGCAATATTAATTCGTAAAGATTCGGCTGGGCAGGTTGTAGAGACTCAAAGCTGTTTATTAAACTATTGATATTCTCCAATAGTAATCGTAAGTCTTTTTCATTCGAGATTTCAACACAAGGATCTTTCTTTTTCTTTGACTTACACAGCTTTTTTATTATGTTTTTTTCTTCAAGAAAAGAATCACAAAGTCCAGGTATCGTTCTTATATCTTTTTTGATAAGATCAAGTTCTGATTGTACCATATCTTTGATTTCTTTTAACTCTATTATGTTCTTTTTGTTTGGGAACAAAGCAATAACATCTTTAGTGTTTTGTTTTATCCTTCTTCTAATATCCTCCCTATCTGTTTTGTTAATATCTGAACGAAAGAATACATGTCCTGCTATATATGATAGGATTAAAAAAGTCAAAAATGCAGCAAACCAAAACCATCCTCCTAGAGACGTAGAAGATCCAGTAAATACCAATGTGTGGCTATCATTCATGAACTCAACTAATTCACTAGGTTGCGAACTGCTGATTTTGTAAATGATAATAGGGAGAACAAAGCATATGACTAAACTAAAATTAAACAAAACACCAGGGATCAATGCCCCCATTAAGTCAACCATAAGCTCATCAAATAGTCTAACTCCAGAATGGCTTCGCTTAGTACCTTTCATGAGATTGAAAAGACTGTCAGCTATTCTCTCAGTTCTTGCTCCATTTAAATCATCTGCGTTAACCATATTTCAAATCTATTATTTTTAAGTTCATAATAAATCTATTAAAAGTGAAAGGATAGTTCAAACCATTAGGGAAAATGAACTTTCCCTAAATTGAGGCCATTACATTCTTTTGCAATAAAATAGAAACCAATCTGAACGTTACACATAATTCTTTTCATAATATTGAATTAGAATATCATTAAGTCTTTCTTTTTCAATAGGACAGAGATTGATGTTCTGATCTTCAAGGGTATTTTTCCTTGCATCAATTGAGCACCCACCGCCACAAATAGGTAAGATTTTGCAATTAACACATTTTTCATTGTCAAATGGCAACGCCGACAACGCATAATCAGCCTGACGGTATAGATTCAATCTTCCTGTAACAATGTTTCCAACGCCATGTAGATGATTCCCTAATTGCTCCCAACATTTATAAATTTCTCCATCGGGCGCAATGCAAAAACTCGACATTGATCTAAATGGACAAGGTCCAACAATTGATGGAATTTTAGGACGGTAATCACTCTCAGTAGTTTCAAAATCATAATATTCCTCTGGCGATAAACAATTGGAACAAATGTCAAATGAAGTGCGATCACGCACATAGTTTGGCCATAAACGTAAACGCTTATTCTTTATGGATTGTCCAAATATTTGATTTATCTCATCTTTTAAAGTACTATAGTCATTAATATTTGTCTTGTCTAGATTTACACGTATTATAACATCACATTGACTGTATTTAAGGACGTTACCAATATTTGATATAATAATGTCATATGATCCTTTTCCGTTTTTATAGAATCTCTTTTTATTATGGATATTTCTTGGACCATCCAATGTGACCTGAATCCATTTAATGTGATACAAATCTAGTTTTAAAATGATTTCTTTGGGCAATAGAGAACCATTTGTTATTGCATTTGATTGAAATTGAATATTATTATCAATCAAGAACCTACTAATTGAATCAATTGCTTTCCAATTCAAAAACGGTTCTCCTCCAAACCATGTTATAGAAATTGGCTTATTTTTCTTAGTCGATAAAAAAGTGTTTATCGCATCTATCACATCAGCCTGCATGGCCATTCCCTTCTTGTTTCCGTCCTCAAAACAATAAGGACAAGCAAAATTACAATTCATAGTAGTTGCAATTGTGAGATTCAATTTATTGCTTAGAAAAAGGCTGCTCAGATAACGATACTGATGTAATAATAACTCATTACAATCATCGCTCACTAAAAAGCCTCCTTTTATTAAATCTTCATTTGTGCTAACGTATTGAGATGAATCTACCAATGCAAATGCACTGCTTATGGTGTTAAATAGCAAGTATTTATTATCCTTATATGGAATTACAATATTATAGCTAGATAATTTCATAATAAACTTGATTTATTGTTACATCTGTTTTTGAATTGGAATTATAGCATTTTACCCTTATTAGATTTCGTATATCGATCACCAGCATTACCAACTTTCCCTTCTGACAAAACACATCAGAGTTTATCATATATCCTTTCAATTATGATTATTTATATTTGAAAAGATAATTTTGGTAATTAGAATACTATGGAATTAAGACATCGATTTTAGTTTTGATAAAACATTAAATGTCCAAAAACTACATAGTTCTCTGCAGTGTGGCATCATTTCCACTGCGCTTCTTGAACGGATTACTGATAGAGTTAAATGTCCATCTTACCATTAAAGAAATACCACGGGTGTCATTGTCGTTATTACTCTTGCTATACACATTCATGTATTGAGTCTTGCCCCATGATGACATGCTGCTGTGGAATATGTCATTGAAGTTCAGACCCAACAGCAAACGTCCTCTGCAAAGAATTGTCATTGCACTGATGTTTACTCCCAAGATAGATCCATTTCTTGCTAATCCTGTAGTCCATGGCGAGCTGTAAAGCACATTGCAGCCCAACATATATTTCTGTGCCAGGGTGAATTGAGCATTGAGGTGAACAGAGGCAAATGGCGTGTTTTCTGTTTTCTCTTGTGCAAAATAAGGATAATTTGTATGAGGCAGAGTCGCACTGGACTGTGCTGACAAATTCAACCATGAATTGCTATAATTGTAACTCAGGTCAAGAGACCATGCGTGTGAATGCTTGATGTTGATAGGATAGTCACACATGACACCTGTTTCTAGCCTCTCAAGAATGTTCTGGATCGTATTGCTGGTGTGGCTATAGGCTACTGTCCAAGAGAATCCCTTGAGATTTGATGTCAAAGCGATGCGGTCTGTGACAGAAGGACGCAGCTCTGGATTGCCTGTGGATATCATATAAGAATTTGAGTAGTAGACTGTTGGCCTCAGTTCGTAGTAGGATGGCCTCCTTAGAGTACGACGATAATAGAACACAAAATCCAGACCGGCTTTAGGCTTAACTCCAATATGAGCATTGGGTAATACGTTATGATATGTTCTCTTCATGTTATCACCATCCATCGTAGTGCTGGTGTAATCATATTCATAACGCACACCTGCTCCGGCACGCCATATTCCCCATGAACGACTCAACGTGTAGTATGCAGCGAGCCATTCATTGTTGCGGTGGCTCAACTGGCTTTTTTCGCTCATCAAAACATTGCCGTCGTTGTCTGTGTGACCACATTCTGCACCCATGTTGTTTTTCCATTGATTGGATACAAAATTGTATTTGGCCGTGGCGGTCAGTATGCGATAATCATTAACATTGTCAATCTTGCTGATGATCTCTTCACCCGTGCCCATATCCTTCTCAACAATGTGCTGCCTGTCACGGTTGTTTGATGAAGCATAGTCTGCAATCAACAGCAACTGAGAGTTGTTAGTACGCTGCCAGGAGTAGCTTGCCGAGACGCTGTTGCGGTAACGGTGGTTATTCATGTGGGTGAGATCGTGCATCATGCGTTCAGCCTCATTCTGCATGATGTGCTGGTGCGTGACAGTGTTCAACTTCGTGTAACTGAAATTTCCATTGTATTGCAAGCCGAAAAGACTCTTTTCTGTCGGAGCATAGTTAAGACCTGCAAAAGCGCTATAGGTATTGCCGCCTCCCCAGTAATCCATGCTATCCTTCAGTTGGAACAAATCACTGCCGTTAGTGACTGTTGTAAACGTGTTCCCAAAAGAATGGGAATCCGTATGACTGTAGGTTAATGAAGCATTACCAGACCATTTGCCTTGTTTACCATCGATGGTAAGTGTTGCGATGTCCGAAACCCGTCGTTTAACGTCAAGTATATTGAGAATACTGGCTCCCATATAATTCTTGACGGATTTTCTTGTGAACACTTTGACAACAGCTGCCACATTGGATGCATATTGAGCGTCTGGCTCACGGATGATTTCAACTCTCTTGATATTCTGGGAACTGATAGCCTTCAGTTCCGAGTTATTTGTGACTTTACGGTTATCAATGTAAATCTCAGTCTTTCCATCACGACCGATTAAAGATATGTCTTCGTTTGCGTTAACGATGACACCGGGCGTCCACCGCAGCATGTCGAGAGCATTGCCGGCATTACCCATGATTGTGCCATTCAGATTCCGCAGCGTGTAATTTGAACCCTCCCGTTCAATTTGCATTTTGTTGGCTGTCACAACCAACTCATTAAGTTGGCGGGATCTGCTCAAGAAAATGTTGTCCCAGTTGATGGTGTCATTAGGAGATACGTTCAGGAATGTGGTATCAGATGGCATGAAGCCATCAGCATTGATGCTGGCATGTATATCACCTTTGTTTGTCTTTATAGGAATTGTGAAACTTTCCTCAAAGTCACTGAACTGGACTGGCTTACAGGTCGTATCACTTGGCGTAATGGTCACAGTATAGACCACATTTTCGCTCAAGTGTCCGAAACGCCCAATAATAACTGTACTCTTAGATATTGAGTATGACATCATTAAGCTAATTAATGCAATTGTTATTCGTTTCATTTTCTTCAACATTATTGTGATTTGTAATAAAAAGATTAAAACGTCTATTGAGTAGGAGTCTTGAGAACTTATCCCAATGGAGCCTTTCACACCACTATGCAAATAGTTCAGACGGCAGCAAATCTGAACTTTGAATCATCAACCTTAAGATTCCGCCTTGCGATGGACTTCCTTGCCTTTGGATGTGCATTTACAGTTCTTCAACAGCAATAAGGATTTGCTCATTTGGATTTCACCAATGTTTGACGAGCATAATCCAGAGTCAAAGTTAAACTTTGACTCTGGAAAAACACCAAAAGATTAAGGATCGGTGGGAGTGCCACTACTGCCATTATCAATCAATTTGTAGCCTCTATAGCAATCTCCATTAATGTAAATTTCACAAATGATGATGAAATCACCGCCCAGGATGTTGCCCATCTCATCGTTACTGAGAAGATTTGCGCAGTGGGGCATTCCTTCACGAAGCAAATCGACTCCACAATTCTTTTTTAAATTACTCATTGTTTTAAATTTAATAGTTAGTAAAAGCGAATTTACACATAGTGGCCATTATGTAGTTTTTATATTTCTTTCAATATTGGGAATAAGTGGACAATCAATGGTTGCTCATTGAGGACAATAATACCAGACCCAGATAATGTCTTTAATGGTTGTTCATAGTTGTCAATAGCCCTTTGGAAATCACAATCAATGGTGATTTCATAGCTGTTTCCTTTTCGACAAGAAGATGTCTTAACAATCCTCCCAACAAAGGATCCGTAACAGTTGCTTGGATATTCATTGAGATTAATGACTACTGTTTGATTCCGGTGAATTCTTCCATAATTATATGGAGAAGTATATGCAACAGTTTTATAGTCGCCATTATCCCTAAGTTCACTAATGACTTCAACGGTTAGTTTCTCTTGATAAGGAATGAAACAACCTATTGTAATTAATAGCAGCATCAGGATAAATGTACTGTAAATTCCCCAGTGCGTAATCCATTTGGGTACCCTCCCAATGAATTCGTCGGGTTCTTTCCACATATCATTATGTATTGAGTTCGGCATAATTAGTCACCTAAGTTTAATTGGTTCTTTACTAAGTTATAGTATGCCCCATGTGAGGAAACCAGCTCTTGATGAGAGCCTTGTTCAATCACTGAGCCTTTTTCCAAGACAACAATGTTGTCTGCATTCTGAACTGTGCTTAACCGATGAGCAACAATAATCACAGTCTTTCCCACAAAGAACTCGTTGAGATTCTTAATAATCTCTTTCTCATTATTGGCATCCAATGAATTAGTTGCCTCATCAAGGATAATATAACTTGCATCTTTATAGATTGCACGGGCTATCAAGATGCGTTGTTTTTGTCCCGAACTTAATCCATGCCCATCAGCCCCGATCTTAGTGTGATACCCGGTTGGTAAAGATTCGACAAAGTCATGTACACAAGCCTTTTTCGCCGCATCTAATACCCTTTGATGATCAGATTCATCATTTGAAATCGAAATATTTTTTTCGATGGTGTCACTGAAGATAAAACCATCCTGCATGACCACTCCACAAGCGGCTCTCCAATTGCTCATTCGAAACCGGTCTAATTGTTGATTTCCTAACATGATTTCTCCAGAAGCTGGAGAATAGAAACCAAGCAACATTTTGAGTAAGGTCGTTTTCCCGCTACCGCTCACTCCTACAATGGCGGTAATTTTACCACCAGGTATAACCAGAGACAGGTTGTTGAGAACCTTAGATGAGCGGGGACCATCATATTGAAAAACAACATTTTTCAATTCTATATCAGCAGATTGAGGTATGTCATTGATATAATCCTTATCTAGAGATTCCTCATCATCTTTACCAGTGATTTCTCCCATGCGTTCAACACTCATTTTTGCATCCTGCAATGACTGCATGAATCCAATGAACTGATATAGTGGCGCATTTAACTGTCCAATAATGTATTGCAGAGCCATCATTTCTCCGATCGTCATATTGCCGTTAATGACAGCAAGTGCAGACAGGAACGATATGGTTATGTTTTTAACTTCATCAATGAACCCACCACCATTGTTTTGAATTTGTCCAAGGGCTAGACTCTTTGAACTGATCCTAAATAATCTTGCCTGGATTTCTTCCCATTCCCATCTTTTTGCCTTTTCACAGTTGTTCAATTTGATTTCCTGCATACCGTTAACCAACTGAATAAGGTTACTCTGGTTGTTGGACATTTCTTGAAACTGCATATAATCCAATTTGCGGCGACGTTTCATGAAGACTTGAACCCATACTACATACGAGATACTGCCCACCAGGAATGCTGCTAATACCTTCCCATTATAGGTCGCCATGACAATAGTATAAATAATAAAGGTTATCAGCGACATCGTGGTGCTGATTAAAGTCCCGGTTAAAAACGTTTGTACACGGTTGAAATCCTTTATTCGTTGTAAAATATCACCAATATTCTTCGAATCAAAGAATGCGATGGGCAAACGCATCATTTTTCCGATGAAATCAGATATATATGTTATGCCAATGCGTGTTGTCACATGAAGCATCAGCCAACTGCGAATGATATTGTTGGACATTTGCCCAGCCGTCAAGAGCAGTTGGGCAATTAAGATGATAATTATGAACGAAACATTTTTTGTTTGTATACCAGTATCTACAATGGCTTGAGTCAAAAAAGGGAAAACCAAGCTAATCAGACTGGCAGACAACAGGGCAAAGGCGATATAGAAGATGTATTTTCCGTAAGGACGGATATATGCCAACAAATCCCATAGGCTGACTTTATCTTTTTTATCAGCATCCTGTTCAAAAAACTCAGGCTTGGGCGCAAGGAGCAATGCGGCTCCAAGATGATTCCCGTCATTTCCGTCAATTTGTAGCCATGCCTTCTTGAAAGCCTCTTCATCATACTTGAGAATTCCTTCTGCCGGATCAGAAACAACAACAATTGTCTTATGCTTCTTTTTTTGGATTCCTAACACAACAACAAAATGTCTCTGATTCCAATGGATTATACATGGTAACGTAGCATCCTCAATTAATTGTTGCCATGAAATCTTTACGCCTATTGTCCGAAAACCGATTGCTTCAGCAGCATCGCTAATTCCCAGCAGAGAGACTCCATTGCGTGTAATATGGCAGAGTTCCCGCAAGTGTTTTTGAGAGAAATGCCTGCCATAATGCGAAGCAACAATCCTCAGTGAAGCTGCTCCACAATCCATAGCGTCCAATTGATGATAATGAGTCCGTTTCATAATAACCATTTATATGATATGTTAGCATTAACCTACCAATGGTTCATGACTTATTTTGTGTTTCTATGCAAAATTATGGCGAGTGGCTGTGGCGTCAAATACCCAAATGGGTAATTCTGCATGATTTACAGGTACTTTGACCCATTTGGGTATCGTTTTTCCTGTATATTCCTACGTTTTTTATTGTCGAGCAAAAGAATTCAGTGCATTTCTCAATCGATTTGCAGCTGATTAATCAAATAGCAATCACTTTACCTACCCCAAAAAGACAGCTTGCTTTTGAAACACTCATCTATGATGGCCCTATTGGAGAGTTCAAAAACCAGATAAGATTAGTTTAAAAAGCCTTGACTATTGCAGAATAGAAAGGGCGAGGATGGGCTTTGTCATCACCTTCACAGCATTCACAGACTCATAATAGTTATAGCAACAATTTGCTACATTATGCTACACATTCGCTACGAATTATGTGGGTAATAGCACATCGTAATTCATTGCATATCAACACCGCTACACATGGATGCAATCTTTTCTCGAGAACTCCTGTGCCTAAACTTAGAAATTCACATCTCATCATGTATTTGTACATATTTTCACTTCATTTTGAACACCCTCTTATATTATGTTGCAGGAATCTTATGTGATAGATGTGCTTTTGCATCATTGACTTGTCGTGTCGCAGGTCGGTGATGTTGTAATGCGGTATCTCCACCTTGCGTATAGCCTTTGTAGTGTCGGTCGCAATGGTGTCAGGAATCGTCTGTTCCTGGGCTATTATATTAGATAGGGTGTCAAACGTGACGGAATCCACAGCCTGTGCGATGACCGATTGCAGGGTGTCTGGGACAATAACGGTTGTACGATGTACAGGAAAATCAACAATCACAGGCTCCTGTGGCTGCTTCGACCGAGAATCTTTCTGCGATTCTTTTAGCGTATCTTTCTGCTTCGCTACAACTGGCTTTTCATCCTTGACCGCAGTATCCCCTTTCCTGAATAGGTAGTACGTAACGGGAACGAGTAGCAACAGAAGCCCGGCAACCCAATACTGCTGAATCATCTTGCGCAGCATCTTCTTCGCCCGTGCCAGTTGCGACGATGACGAATGTGGCTCAATGCCCAGCATGTTGGCAATCTCCTTGTGCGTCAAGCCCTCGAATACCGACAATCGGAACACCTGCCCGTAGCCCTCTGGCAGTCTGTCAATCAATCTCACCACTTCGCTCAGTGGCATACCCCTCACGTCCCTTTCCTCGTCTTCGGCAGTAATCAGTTCAGCCTCGCTCGTCTCTTCGAGCGAAACCGTTGGCAATGCCTCCAGATGATTCTTGCATTTCGATGCCACGTTCCTTGTGATGGCCGTCATCCAAGGCTCGGCCCGCCGCACGTCGCGCAGCCTGTCGAACGAAGTGAAGATAATCAAGAAAGCGTCGTGCAGCACATCCTCCACCGTCTGCTCGTCGCTGATATAGCGTCGGCACACGCCCCTCATCCTCTGGGCGTATGCCTTGTACAGTTCTCCGAGGGCATCCGCATCCCCCTGCTTGCACCGTTCTATCAGCCGTGTTATCTCCCTCGTGAACATAACGTCTCTATCCATTAAGTCCTACAACAGAGAAAAAGACTGCACCACCACCCACTTTTTTTAATAGTTTTTACGGTTTTTAGCAGAAAAAGGCCTTTTCGTGTGCTTCCGGGTCGGCATATTCAGTGCGTCGCCTGATACCATTTCGTTTTCTTCAGCCCGACGGAGCGCGTATTGTGACTTGGAGCGGAAGTTGTTATGCCAGAATAGGCACGGATGTCATTGAAGCCGTTGCTGGCGGAATAGTATTGGGCGGTATGCGCTTTGTAAGGGACGGTCAACTCCAGTTGGCGGTTAAAGGCATCGAGCAGATTCTGGTCGGCGCAGAGGTGGGCGATGTAGTCGCCGAGGTCGTAGAACAACAGGGGATTATAGCCATCCATCCTTTGCACGTCGGACAACAGGGCGTAGTCAAATTCCTGTGTCAGATTGATGTCCCTCACAATCGCGGCCAGTGCGTCGAGTTCGCGGCAATCGGTCACGGCAATGGTGCCGCAGGGCGTGGTGTAGTGGCTGTAAAAATCGAGGAAGGTCTGGCAGAGGGCGGCGTAATCGACGGTGCCGACGAGGTGGCGGGTACAGAGGTGATAGGGGAAGCCGTAAATCATGATTTCCGTTGGACAGCCGATGAGATAGTTGGTCACGTCCTTGAGGTCGTAGGCGGCTTCGACGGATGACATGAAGCAGTCGTCGAACATAATGTACTCCATCCGCATCCCTGCGTCGCCGATGGCATCGGCCAGCGTCGTGGTCTCTATCTGATACTCACTTGTAAATCCGCCAAACCATCTTGTCTGAGGCACATCATCGCGCTCGAAGTGGTATTGGCTCCGTGCCCGACTTGTGCTGACGGGGAGCCAGCCCATACCGTGACAGCCCACGATGAGCGAGTACCGACAGGCGGGGGCAATGGCTCGCACATCGTTTAGCATCGTCGTGATGTTCTCGCGCTGCGTGAAGTCGGGCTGACAGTAGAACATCAGCGTATCACGGACGCCTTGTTCCTGCCGTAGTTCTATCACGTTGGCCCTGCTCTTGGTCGATGAAATGATGACGATGACGCGCTCGTTCTTCAGCAGTCCGCCCTTGATGGCAGTCTCGAAATCCGCAATGTTCTGCTCGAAATACGGTGTCATGTTCGTTGACCACGGCATGAAGAAGATGACCGTCTGCTCCGTCGGTTCATCAATCAGCTCGTCGTCATCGTGGCATGACGTGAATAGGCATGATGCTAATAGAAGAGTCAACAATTGAAGGATTTGTCTGTAAAGTTTCATTGTGTCTTATATTCGTTTATATAATACAAATGGTAGATTTTTATTGATGATGGCGAGAAAGTGCCAACGCTTTGTGACGTATACTTTGGATTTCTTCTTGCGAATAGCGGAAATAATCTGATGGGCAACCTTCTCGACGGGCATCACCCAAAATAGGCCATCACCTTTAGCCATTACTGTATCAACGAGACCTGGACGAATGTCAGTAACTGTTATGCTACCACCGCTCTTATAAGCTTTCTTACGCAAAGCTTCCATGTAGTTAATCTGGTAGGCTTTAGTCGCACTATAGGCAGGTGCCATTGGTTCGCCACGTAATCCGCCAACAGAAGTGACTGCTACGAGGTGACCATGACCTTGCTGCTCGAAGATGTGGTAGAGTGTATCAATGACAAATGTCCAGCCTCTTACGTTTGTATCAATCGCAGGACATTCCAAAGCATAGTCAAGTGAGGGATTGAGGTCGCCAGTACCAGAGCAAACGATGGCGAGGTCAATGTGTTCCAACTTTGCGCAAAGCGTGTGAATGGCCTGCTCGATTTCTTCTTGTTTGATGATGTCTGCCGCAGAAGTGAAAGTGTTGTCGGGGTGTTGCTGGTAAAATCCATCCAGCAAATATGCACGTCGGCCAACAATGCCGAGACGATTCCCTTCAATTATATATTTTTCAAAGAGGGCTTTTCCTATGCCTGATGTGGCTCCGATGATGAGGATATTCATATATCTTACGTTTGTAATTAATGTTGGCCACAAAGTTACGAAAAGACATAAAAATAGCCCTTTGGCTATGTCCGAAAAAGGAATGCCAAGGGCAAATGTCTCAACTTAGGTTGAGAGTTTCTATCTGTTATAGACTATTATCTGTCGCCAAACGTAATGTCACGCCGAATTTTGCTGACAGTATTTGGATGGACGTTTAAGAACGAGGCGATGTCTTGTAAGTCAAGAAACTCCATGATACCAGGACAGCGTTGCAGCAACATTTCGTAACGTTCACGGGGCGTAGAACAATGGAGGTCAAGATAGCGCGAACGGAATTGGCTGAGAATGTGCTCGCCAATCATGGCTCGTAGTTTCATCGTTTCCATGTTTTGATTGAAGAAGAGTTCCAGTTGCTGGCCCGTAACCCTCAGTACACGGCTGGGTACCATTGCTTCAATTGTGGCCTGTGACGAACGGCCATAGAGAAATGTGGGGTAGTCGCACACGAACTCGCCCTCAAACGAGAACCACGTGATATGTGCCTTGTCATCGCTCATGGCATATTTTTCATATTTGAAACAACCTTCAGTGACAAAAGCGAACCAGCGTGCTGGGTCACCCTCACGCTCCAACTGGTCACCCTTACGGTACTCCACCATCTTGCCCTCATGCTCGCAAAACTCACGCAGCACCTGTAGATTCAAACTGTTAATCCCGAATTTCTGTTCCATCTATTTGATATTATACCATGTTATATTTGTCGTTCTGACTGAGGTCTATGCACTCAAATCATTTTTATATTTTATACACACGCCTTGTCCTGTTGAATGTCGGACACACTCTTAGTTCTAATTCGACTGTGCAAATTTACGAATTATTATGTGATATCGTTCCCTTTGCCTATACCTTTTATATATTATTAGGTGAAATTTGTTTGTTTTGAGGAATGATAGAAATATTGCTATAATCATATGAAATCGGAGTTTATTCAGGAGATTATTGAGCGCACTATGTCCGTGTAGTCCTTTCCCGACTTGACCTCTATCGGGTGAGCACTCATCGTTCAGATAGAGCTTGATTTACAGTGAACTGAAAGCACTTACAGCAGGTTTTTTTACACTTTTCAATAACTTTTGATGGCAAAAAAACTACACTTTTCAATGATAAATGTCAAAACTACACTTTTAAAATTGTGGCGTTATTATGTAAAATATCGCGTTCTAAAACGTCATTTCTTGTAAAATATCGTATTCTGATGCTATGTTTTTATGTAAAATATCGCGTTTTACGTTTTTTCTTCGTATCTTTGCACCCAAAATATCATCGTTATGGTTGACAAAAGGACATTGGAATTCATCCTCACTGACCAGCAGGAGGAAATGGAAGGCAGAGCTGAAGAGGCATTATGCCAGCGGCGTGAAGAAACTTTGATTGATTTTAAAAGCACTCAGGCACAGGTAGTCATTGGTGTCAGGCGAAGCGGTAAGTCAACGCTTTGCTATCAGGCTATGCACAATCACAGCCTGAAGTTTGCATACGCTGACTTCGATGATGAACGGTTGGTTGACCTCAAGGCAGACCAGCTGAACGACGTGTTGGAGATTCTGTATAAGATATACGGCGACTTTCAGTACCTTTTCCTCGATGAGATACAGAATGTCGTGGGATGGCATCTGTTCGTCAATCGTATGCTGAGAAAGAAAATGCACGTTATCATCACAGGTTCCAATGCCAAACTGCTCAGCGGCGAGTTGGCCACGCACCTCTCTGGTCGCAATAAGGAAATATCACTTTATCCTTTCTCTTTCAGGGAGTTCTGCACAATGAAGGAGGTGGATACAGAGCGTCGCACCACGAAGGCAGAGGCATTCCGCAGGGCGGCTTTCGACGAGTATCTGAAGCAGGGCGGCTTCCCTGAGTTACTGATGATAGACGACAACAGAAACTATGTGAGTTCATTGGTGGACAACATTCTGAAACGTGACATCGAGCAGAGATACAAGATTGCCTACAAGGCTGCATTTGAGAACCTTGCCCATCACCTCCTGAACGTATCGCCTGCCATTGTCGTCACTACTGACCTGGCTGATCTGTTCCATTTCAAGTCGGAGCATACGGCCAAGAACTACGTGAAATACTTGAAGGAAGCCTATATGCTGGTGGGCATTCAGAAGTATTCGCAAAAGAGCAAGCAACGCTCTGTCCAGGAAAAGGTCTATGCCGTTGACGTGGCCATGATGGACCAACGCGAGAATGCCTTTGCGGGCGAGAACCTTGGTCATCGGCTGGAGACCATCGTAGCCATTCACCTTGTCAGGAAATGCAAGTCGGAGGGATTGGATGTCTATTACCTGAACGACCGTTCGGGCGAGTGCGACTTTGTGGTCTGCAAAGGTAATCAGGTCATACAAGCCATACAGGTGTCATACGATATTTCTGCTGAAAATACTTACAAGCGTGAGAAGAATGGCCTACTGCTTGCCGCCAGACAGACCAAATGCGAAAATCTGTTGCTACTCACTGACCATGAGAGCGGCGAAATAGAGGAGGATGGTCACAAGATGAAGATTCAACCCGTCTATGAATGGAGTTTGGAACTCGGAGTGTAGTCAGCTGAATTTTAAGAAAGCAGTGCAATAGCCAAATATGTCAGGAGACAGATACTGACACAGGTGGGGGATACATGCCCCTTGGGGCAAATGCTTAGCTCACCTTGCTCTTTGAATGATTCCTCGGTCTATGCCTGTTAGGCGTTGAAGCTGACGGACGGATGCTCCAAGTTCCTTAAGCTGAATGAATGCCTGCCACTGGGTTTCTCTGTCGAGCTTTTGGAATTCGCTGCTATTGGAAACGCCTGCGATTCTGACAATCTGTTGCCAAGCCTGATCATCGGAAAGCCTGAGACGAGGTTGCACTAAATTGATTATCAAGGAAGTTGGCAACATCAGGTAGAGGGTCGTTAACCCATCCATTGAAATCATTGAATGGAATACGGTTTACTACTGTTTGAGTATTACAAATCTGAAAGACGGGTTCAACGGAACCATCGTATTCACACCAGGAGCTATACTTATAGTCCTTGATCTGAGTAACAATAGACATATGCACCTGCAATTCTCTTGATGGTATCACCAACTTTCTCATCACGCTCACGAATGAGCAGATGAAAGTGGTTTGACATCAAGCAGTAAGCGTAATAGATGCAGTTAGTGCCACAGGAGTTACCCTCATCATCATACTGAGTGCGCATTCTGTCCAAGATATTGAGGAACTGATAGAAGTCCTCTGGCTCCTCGAAGATGTTCTGGTGATTGATGCCTCGCATCATCACATGATATATCTCAGTTCCTGATGTTACTCTTGGTTGCCTGGGCATGAATGAATGTGTCTCTATAATAGGATTAGGTGCATGGCAAAATTGAGCTATAACTCAATTATTTTTGGACTTATAGCACAATCTTACATATGTGATAGCAAGCCAAAATTTGCGCTGGTTTATTAAAAAATCGCCATAATTGGCAGAT
>Ga0256404_1001849_pt1 | contig 49113 bp, 39 predicted proteins | sample RumenRJG_01DNA_FD_185990 | JGI IMG/M metagenome (GOLD analysis project Ga0256404, IMG submission 185990) | Bovine rumen microbial communities from Lethbridge, Alberta, Canada - RJG_01 | ecosystem: Host-associated > Mammals > Digestive system > Stomach > Rumen | place: Canada: Alberta | collected...
GAAAAGGGGCTGTGAAGAAATTGGCATTTAAGGTGTCAATTCCGGCACAGCCCTTTTAACATGTTCAGATTTTGTGGAAAAAACAGCTCAAAAGGCAGAATGCCCCTTACCCCAACATTCGCAACCTCACCTTCAGTTAAGCTGCATCTCGGAGTTTGGTCTGTTTCCGGCAATACTTGTATAGGTTGTAGCCCAATAAAACCAGAAATATCTCTAATCGCACGTTTTCATGCCCTCTTCGGGATATCCTGCGGTATTTTCGGTCCTGTTTAATCACGCCAAAAGCTCCTTCTGCCTGTATGGATCTGTTCATCCTCAGATAGGCTCCATGGATGCCTTCAAGGTTTTCCAGAACCTCTTTGTGGATGGAAGACAGTTCCTCGTTCAGGTTAATACTCCGGTTCCGGTCTGTCCTCTTGCATCTCTCTGCATATGGACATCCGCTGCAGTCTTCACAGGTGTAGATCTCCATCTGTCTCCCGTATCGGTTCCCGGGCACCGTCTTCCGGTGGGAGAATAGAAACCGTTTCCCGTTGGGACACATGGGGTTCCCGTCTTCATCTCTGCCAAAGTTCTCTGCGCGGAATGGATTTTCTCGGTACTCCTTGTCTTTAACCGTCTTTTCGTACATGGAGAACTTCATCACCTTTTCCATCCCTTTTTCTTCGCAGTAAAGGTAGTTGTTGTAGGATCCGTATCCTGCATCTGCCACCGGATATCGGGGATATCTCTCATACTGTTCCCGGAACTTTTCCATCAACGGCTGGAAACAGTCCTGGTCATTCCGGTATCGGTAGATATCCGCCACAACGATGTATTCGTCTGCTACTCCAATCTGGATGTTGTATCCAGGTAATATCTGGTCATTCCGCATATGGTCTCTCTTCATACGCATAAATGTGGCTCCCGGATCTGTCTTGGAATAACTGTTCCGGTCTTCTCCGCAGATCCTTAGTTTTTCTCCGTATTCTTCCAGTTTCCGGATGTATTTCCGCAATTGCTCCGCTTTTCGCTGCCGCTCTGTCTTGTGCCGCCCTTTTCCATGAGGAAAATCGGTCTCTTTCAGCCCGTAATGGTCCAGATAAGCCAGTAGCATTTCTTCCAATTCTTCAGGGATATATTCACTCTTGCTCTCCAGCTTGAGTCCTTCATACCGGAGCTCTTCATTCATTGCTTCCAGTAATGCCGCTATCCGCCCGTATAACTTGTACCTGCTCTTTTCTGTACTCTTTTTCCAGACAAATGTGTATTTGTTGGCGTTCGCCTCGAGTTTTGTCCCGTCTATGTACAGATGCTCCAGGTCTACTCCTTCTGCTTCTGTTATCTCTTTTGTTATTCCATAAAAAAGATCTTCAATACTATCCTTCAGGTCCTCTATGAAATAACCGAAGCTTCTGTAGCTCGGCTTTTCTCCATCCATCAGGTATTGGTATCGAAGATTTACTCTGCAGTTGTCTTCCAGTTTCCGGAGCGAGATGCTCCCTTCGTCCATGTACCCAAACAGTATCGTCTTCAGCATGTTCACCGGATTGTACCCCGGGCGTCCCGGTCTTCGTCCCATTTCTGCCCGTACGTACTGCTCGATCTCTGCCTCCTCCATCAGTCGGTCGAACTGCTTCACCGGATCTCTCAGATCCAGACAGTCTTCAAAAAAGACTGGAAACACTGCTTGCTTTGGACTAAAATTAATATTGGTAAATTTGAATTTCACAACTAAATTATACCATGATTAAGCCCCCAGTCCTTCACCGGACCAGGGGCTTCTTCATTTCTTTTTGTGGGCTGAATTATTTCACAGCCCCTTTCCTTTTTGTAGAGCAAAACCACTCGCTAGGCTGTACTGACCCCCATTGTTTGGACACAATGGAGGTTTAAAAATGAAAAGACTAACAAAAGAACTTAAAGAAGAAATCTACAGGAGGAAAAAAAGGTAAAAACAGCAGATTTATGCCGAATATATTCAATTAACCCAGCAGATTTAAAATATCTGATTCGGCTAGTTGACACTCATGGTTTAGAAGTATTGAGTGATGAAATGCAAAAGTACTCTAGGGAGACAAAAGTGCAGATTGTCGAGGATTACATCTTTGGAAACAGTGTAAACTACGAGAAATAAAAAAACAAACAATGCAGGTAACGATAGAGAAAAAGCATTGCAATGCACAGAAAAAGATTAAGGAATCAAAACAAGGGGTGAGCCACAGTATAGAAGACGAGGCTGGCAGCGTCCCCTGGCACGTTTACGCGCGATGCGAGGAACAGAGGGCTTTGCCCGCATATGAAATACCTCCGGCTTAGCCGGAGGATGTTTATTTGTGTGTAAAGAATTCTGTATAATGGAAAAAAGAATTGTTGCGTTCCAGAGAGCTAAGAGGAAAAGCGTGATGTTCGGAAAAAAGTTTCAACTGAATGAGAGCACACTCCCTGTAGTAGAGGAGATCGGCATGCATATGCCGGGTGGATTTTTCATTTATAAAGCAGAGAAACCAGAAGAACTCCTGTATGCGAATCAGACAGTCTTTGATATTTTCGGATGTAAAGATCTGGATGAGTTCAAGAAGTTGACAGGTTATACATTCAGAGGAATGCTTCATCCAGAAGACTATGAAGCTGTAATACAGTCCATCGATTCACAGATCGAACAGAACGATGCCGACTTGGATTATGTGGAATACCGAATCGTACGCAAAGACGGAGCGGTGCGATGGGTCGATGATTACGGGCACTATACATCAACGGATGCCTACGGCGGTGTGTACTATGTGTTCATCTCTGATATCACTGAAAAGCGGGAGCAGATGAATTCTGATCTTGCAGTGAGAAATGCGGTCATCGAAGCTCTCAGCGAATCCTATCACACGGTGTGGCTGATCAATGACGTGGAGACGGAAAGCTTTTCCCTCTACAGGGGGGACATTGCCGGTGAAACAGCTCATGCAGCTCCTATACGGGACGCACTGACCAGAATGAAATACTCTCAGGCCAAGGAGTTCTACATCCAGAGCACAGTGTCCGAAAAGGATCAGGAAAGGCTTCAGGAAGAACTGGCACTGAAGAATATCGTTGCGCGTCTGCAGGCCAAGCCGCAGTTCAATATCAATTACCTCAGAAAAATGGACGACGGTTCGGAGAGGTATTTCCGAATCGAGTTTGCGAAGCTGGATATGCCCGGAGGAAAGACGGGCGTCGTATGCGGTTTCAAGGACGTGGACGAAGATGTGCGAGAAGGACAGAGCATCCAGAAAGCGCTCCTGGAAGGAAAGAAAGCGGAGGAGGAGAACAAGAGGCTGATCCAGCAGGTGGAATCGGCGGCAGGGCTTGCGAACCTGATGGGGTCGGTAGCTTCACTGTTGTCCAATATGCCTGCCATGAGTTTCTCAAAAGACGCACTGACCGGGAGATATCTCGCCTGCAATCAGGCTTTCGCGGAATACGCGCACAAGGCGTCACCGGAAGGTGTGGTGGGACTGACCGACTTTGAGATCTTTGATCCGGTCACAGCGCAGCATTTCGCTGAAGACGACAAGAAAGCGCTGGAAATGGATGAGCCCTATATCTTCTTCGAAGATGTTCCGGACGCGGCAGGAAAAGTGATCCGGAACCTCCAGACGACAAAACTGAAGTTTACCGATTCCGACGGCAGACTTTGCACACTTGGCATGTGTGTTGATGTGACGGCAATGAGCCAGGCGAAAATAGCCGAGGCGGAAGCGAGGGTGAAGCAGCAGGAACTCGAGGAGAAACTGGCTCTTCACAACCAGCTGATCGAACAGGAGAGAAGCAGGGAGCAGCAGAATAAACTGATCACGGCTCTCGCGTCTGACTACTGGTCTGTTTACTATATCGTCCTTGATGAAAATGAAGGCGTATGCTACCAGTCCAGACCGGATATTGACGGAAGCCTGCATGTGGGTGACCGCTTTGACTATCTGAAGACGTTCACCGAATATGCGGAGAACTATATCGTTGAGCCATACAGGGCAGATTTTATCCGTTTCATTCATCCCGATGCCATTCGGCAGGGACTGAAGAGTGAGCGGGTCATTTCGTTCCGCTACGTGATCAATGTGCATGGAACGGAATCCTATGAAATGGTGAAGTTTGCCGGAGTGCGTCATCCGGAGGACCGGGATGACCACATTGTTCACGCTGTCGGCGCGTGCTTTACCGATGTGGATGATGAGATGAGAAAGGATCTGGCCCAGAGTGAAGCACTGAGCACGGCGCTGACCGCTGCTGAGCAGGCCAGTCGGGCGAAGACGACCTTTCTTTCCAACATGAGCCATGAGATCCGTACTCCGATGAATGCCATCATTGGTTTGAACAATATTGCGATGAATGATCCGGAGACATCGGAGAAGACCAAGGAATACCTGACCAAGATCGACTCTTCTGCCAAACATCTCCTGAACATCATCAACGATATCCTCGATATGTCCCGGATCGAATCAGGAAGGATGGTATTGAGGGAAGAGGAGTTTTCCTTCTCTAAGGCGCTGGAACAGGTGAATACGATCATCGGCGGACAGTGCAGGGACAAGGGGATCCACTACGAGTGCCGTCTTTGCGGTACGATCGATGATTACTATATTGGCGATGATATGAAACTGCGCCAGGTAATGATCAATATCCTGGGCAATGCGGTGAAGTTTACGCCGGAAGGCGGGTGTGTCACGTTTACCATAGAGGATGTGGCGCGCTTCGATCAGAAAGCCACTCTTCGGATGACGATGAAAGATACAGGCATCGGGATGAGCAAAGAGTATCTGCCTCATATCTTTGATGCGTTTTCTCAGGAAGATGCTTCATCCACAAGCAAATACGGCAGCACCGGCCTCGGTATGCCTATCACCAAAAGTATCGTGGAGATGATGAACGGAGCATCGAGGTAGAGAGCGAGAAAGGTGTCGGATCTACCTTCATCGTAACAGTGACCCTGGGTGAGTCCGAACGCAAGAGCGCCGATTCCGGTAGCGCGGATATCATGCCCCATGAATTGTGTGTTCTGATCATTGATGACGACCCCATCGCCTGTGAGCATGCCAAGATCGTGCTTGGGCAGATCGGTGTTCACTGCGAGGCAGTGTTGTCCGGAAAAGAGGGGGTGGAGGCAGTCAAACTGCGCCATGCGAGACGCGAAGACTACAACCTGATCCTTGTGGACTGGAAGATGCCGGAGATGGACGGCGTAGAGACAACGAGACAGATACGGGCGCTTGTAGGAAACGATACGCCGATCATCATCCTTACTTCCTATAACTGGGACGACATTGCAGACGAAGCCAAAGGGGCAGGTGTGGACAGTTTCGTTTCCAAGCCCCTGTTCGCTGCGTCGGTGATGGACGAGTTCCGGGAAGCATTCAAACTTAAGAACATGATGCTTCTTGCCAGCAAGGCAGATTTGACAGGGAGACGTGTTCTCCTCGCTGAGGACGTGGAAATCAATGCGGAGATCATTATGCTGATCCTTGGAGCAAGAGAGATCAAGGTGGATGTGGCTGAAAACGGACAGATAGCGGTGGATAAATTCTTTGCCAGCGAGGAAGGGTATTATGACGCGATCCTCATGGATATGAGAATGCCTGTTATGGACGGACTTGAGGCTACAAAGGCGATCCGGGAGTCTTCGAGAACGGATGCAAGGAATATTCCGATTATCGCTCTTACGGCCAACGCTTTTGATGAGGATGTTCAGAGGAGCATGCAGGCGGGACTAAATGCCCACCTGAGTAAGCCGGTCGATCCGGAAGCGCTGTTTAATGCGCTGGAAACACTGATCGTATAATATTTTATGTGAGGAGTTTCATTGATGCGTGACGATCTGAGGTTCTATTTGCCGGACTCGGAAAAACTGGATCCGGAACAGAAAAAGATCAATGTTCTTCCTTATTACATCAGTTTTGTAGTTGAAGGAGGACCGGGAACAGGCAAGACCACCTTGGCGATGGCCAGGGCTGAGTCACTTTCCAAACAGGGTTACAGGACACTCTTGCTTGTTCACAGCCGGCTTCTTTTGCGGTGTATACAGGAGTCCCAGCCGAAGACGAACTGGGAGACGGTGGAGTTTTATACGATCAATTCCGACGGTACTTATGACTATCGGGATTTCAACTCCTATTACACAGTATTTACATACAGCAGATGGCTGGATGATCTTTACATGCAGCGTTTTGGCGAGCATTACCCTGTGATTGCAAAGGATAAACCTGACTGGGATCTGATAGAGGAGAGAGTACGAAGTCTTGGAAAGATCTATGATGCGATCGTCGTGGATGAGGGACAGGATTTTCCTGTTCCGCTCCTCAGGTGCCTGAGATCACTTTCAGCCTCGGTCTCAGTGTTTCTTGATCCTTTACAGGCAACAGGCGAAACGAGGACAACGGCGAATGTCGCCGCATATGTCCTTTCGGCGGATATCTATTCGCTATCGGTGAACTATCGTTCTACGAAGGCAATCAATGATGTGTCCAATTTGTTCCGGAGAAATAGTGCTGTATGCTCCGTGCAGGGAGGAGACGGATCAGCGCCGGCAGTGATCGCATCCTCCGGATATGATGAGGAGCTGACAAGGATCAAGGAGATCCTTGCAGCCACGAAAGGAAAGACAGTGGGGATCATTCTGGACACAAGACCTGCTCAGCAGCTGTACGATGATCTGCGCTCCAGAATAGGTGCGGAGATATCTGTCCAGTTGTATAATCCAAAGGACTACCGAAGTTTTGACTGCGGAACGGGCGGAGTTAAGATCGTGTCTTACAGTAACGCAAAGGGCCTTGAGTTTGACATCGTCCTGCTCCCCCAGTTTACGAGGGCAGCATCTACCAGTGATGAGGCTTCCGATCTCGCCAGGATCAATATCGCTGTTTCAAGGGCTCGGGAGCAGTTGTACCTTTTCACAAGGCAGAGTGAAAGAGACAGCGCTTCCAGATGGATCGACACCTCATCGGTACTGCGTGCTCATCCGGAATCGTTTTTGTTTTTGTATTAGAACAAGCCTTTTGGCGTTTTGCCGAGTATGATATACTTACACAGAAGAGCTGCTCCACTTTGTGGAGCAATCTTTTAGGCCACGGGTTAGTCAATGCTAACTTAATGTTGTTCTGCCGATGCAACTCAATCTGTACAAGGAAGAGGAGAATATGGATCTGGAAAAGAATAGTGTGGAAAGAACGCTGTGCATACCTCTTTGGAGCAGAGCGATCGCGGTGAAAAAACTGCCTGATCTCCTGCCGGACCAAGACCCTGTGCAACGGCGGCGATATCTGCGATTTCCGCTTTGTGAGACACAGGACAGACGCCGGAGACGGATGGGAACGAAGCAGTAGTATATGACGGCATGATACAGAAAAGAGGGTGAGCAAATGATAACAAAACGAACGTTTTCTATCGAAAAAGATGGGTTCTGTGGTGCATGGTATCCGTGTTCACGGCAGACAACAAAGGGAATGATCCTGATGCTTGGGGACAGCTCAGATGATCTCATGGCAAGAAAAGGTGCTGAGTGGGTAAATGATCTGAACTGTCACGTCATGGCGATGTCCGCGGAAAAAAAAGACTATGGACATCATAACTATCCCCTGGAGCGGTTTCGGTATGCCATTGATTACATGAAAGATCATGGATGCAGCAAGGTGGGCATCGCCGGAGCCTCAACGACGGGGATGCTTGCTCTTATTGCAGCATCCTATTATCCTGAGATCACGCTTACACTTGCATTCTCGCCGTCCGATTTCGTTATGGAAGGGTTTTATCAGGACGGGAAAGACGGAATGAGGGAGAGACCCGGGGACAATGAGTCCACGGTCTCCTGGAAAGGAGAGCCTTTGCCTTATCTTCCGTACGCCTACAGGCATCCGGAATACTGGAAAAAGATCGCGGAATACTCCAAAAAAACGGGAAATATGATTGCATCGAGAGAGATGTTTGATGAGTCGGAAAGAAGACACCCCCTCGAAGAGAAGGAGAAGATCAAGGTGGAGTGGATCAAAGGTCGGATCGTGTTCGTTGGCGCTGAGGATGATGTGCTGTGGGACACATGCAGGTATATCCGGAGAATGGTGCAGCGCCTCGAGGAGAGACCACACGAATGTTCGTGGGAAACTCTTCTGTATCAGCATGGCACTCATTTCGTGTTCCCGCAGGGAATGATCAAAAAAATGCTTCCTCTCGGTTCCAGCCTGCTGATCGGGATGATGTTTAAGGACGGAAGGAAGTACTCCAAGGAGTGTCTGGCCACAAGAAATGATCTGGACATAAAACTTAAAGCTGAGATCGCAATGTGGTAAAACTTTTAAAGGAAACAACAGGCGCGGCTGCCTCAAAGGCAACTGCGCCTGTTATGATCTGCGGATGATGTTTTCTTGCGCAAAATGTAGTTAGCGGGAACAGGATAGGTGTATAGTAATAATACATTCTTCATTTCGAAAGAGCACGAAAGGAATTAGAGGTATGCTGGGAGAGAAAAAACTGGGATCGACGACGCTGAACAACCGTATCATATGGATCCTTTTGGCGTTCATTGTACACTTCTTTATTATCGGTGAGATCATTCTCACATTGTTGTTCACATTCGCGACAAATAAACTGATCCCCTACGACAGCATGTCGGACGGAATGGTCTTCGTGGTTTCGACATATCTTGTGACGTTCCTTCCGTTGTTCATCTATGTTTTCGTGTACACGGGACTGGTCAAAAAGAACCGTTACATCTTCAAGTCTTTCCTTCCCGGTAACCGGAGAAATAAGTTCACAAAGCTGCTGGACGGGATCTTCGCGGGTTTCTTTACAAATTTCCTCTGCATCCTGGTCGCTTTACTGAGGGGAGATATCAAACTCAGCTTTGATGGCTATTTGTCGGATATTCCATTCTATCTTATCGCATTTCTCTGCGTGATGATTCAGAGTGCCACGGAAGAACTGTGGACCAGGGGATTCCTTATGGAGAGGATCCGTGTACATTATCCGGTATGGCTCGCAGCGGTGTTGAATGCCGCTATCTTTGCAGCTCTCCATCTTGCCAATACCGGTATCTCGCCTATAGCTATTCTCAATATCTTCATGGTCGGATTCGCGTACTCTGTGGCCACATGGGAGACGGGAAGCATATGGTATGCGATCGGCGCGCACACTGCCTGGAATTTCACCCAGAACCTGGTTTTCGGTCTGCCGAACAGCGGTCTTGTATCCCGGGTATCATTGTTCCGCCTGGAAGCTGCGAATGCGAACGATGTGCTTTTCTACGATACCGTATTCGGGGTGGAGGGAAGTCTCCCAGCCACTATCGTCAATCTCGGACTGGCGCTGTGGTTCCTGTACAAGGCTTATAAGAAGAAAAAACTGAGCAAATTCGCTTCCAGCATGGATCACCACTATGGAGCCGCGAAGAAAAGTGCAGACGAAGCATAAGTTAGGTATTATTGTAGAGGAGCGGGAGTTATAACCATTTCTGTTATAGGAGATGACGATGGCTGAATCATTAAGAGCGTTTTCTTTTGCTTCCACAGTGTTCCGCCTTCTTCTCGCTGCGGTGGCGGGAGGAATCGTCGGTTACGGAAGATCAAAAAAGGAACAGCCTGCAGGACTTCGCACATATATTATCTGCTGTGTCGGCGCCGCCCTGGCGACGTTGCTTGCGCTGTACGAATATGAGATGCTCATGGGGCCATGGCATACGGACGCATCTTTGAAATTTGACGTGGCACGGTATTCCGCCTCGGTCATCAGCGGTATCGGCTTCCTGGTCGCCGGGAGCATCATACGTGTCGCCCATCAGCAGGTAGCGGGACTGACAACCGCATTTGGTGTCTTTGTGACGGTCTGCATGGGAATCGCTGCAGGCGCCGGATTCTATGAGGGGGTCCTGGGCAGCCTTATTGTTCTTTTGTTTGTGCTGGAGAGCCTTTATCCCCTTGAAGGTGTGCTCAAGAGAAAAACAGTATACTTTACCATCCATGTCCGCTTTGAAAATCTGCTGGATATCGATACGATTACCAATACGCTGAAGAAAGAAGGCGCCGAGATCAGTGAGTTTGAGTTGGAGTCCTCAAAAGAGGATGAGGATATGTCGGTGATCATCTGGATGAAACTGAACAGAGAGAACGCATCCCATTCAGCGATCCTGTCCACAGTTGCGGAACTTCCATGTGTCATATCCGTTCAGGAACTGATTTCTTAAGAGGAGGATAAAATGCTGCATTTTCTGGATCCGTACAGAGGTGTTTCCTCCGTCGATGTGATGATAAAGATCGTCTTGGCTGCTCTTCTGGGAGCAATGATCGGGATCGAGCGCTCCTACAAGAATCGCCCCGCTGGTGCGAGGACACATATGCTCGTGTCATCCGGTGCGGCGATCGCTTCCATGACAGCACTCTATTTTCATCTTGTGCTCGGAATGCCGACCGATATCACCAGGTTAAGCGCTGCGGTGGTTTCCGGCCTGTCGTTTCTTGGGGTGGGAACGATCATCGTGACGAAAAACTATACGGTCAAGGGCCTCACGACTGCAGCAGGACTGTGGGTCGCAGGCATTGTGGGACTGTGTGCAGGAGCCGGCTTCTATGAGGCTGCTGTCCTCGCTGGGGTCATCGTTTTGCTGACGGAAGGGTTGCTTTCCTTTGTGAAGGACTGGATCCCCCATGATCCCCTCTACACCATCGAGGTACTTTCGAAAAACAAGGAATCTCTGGATGAGATAATGCGGCACTTTAAGAAGAACCGGATGTCCATCACCAACCTGAGGGTCATGTCCAGCGATGTGGAAGGAGAGCATTATTATCTTGCATTCCTTTCCCTGAAGTCTTCGTCTTCCGTAGATAAGGATAGGGTGTTTACGGAGGCAAAGGAGTTTTCCGGAATCGTGGAGCTCACAGAACTGGAAGAACTGGATGAGTCTTAAAAATATGTTTGATATCGTCGGATGATGGAGATCTTCCGGCGATTTTTGTGTGACAGGGTCTGTTCTGTTCCCGTTTCTGACTAGTATAATTAGAATACAGATATGACGGTAAATGGAGGTAAGAACGAATGTCGCTTCAATATCATGTCCAACTGAAAGAAGGGGATGTAGCCCCTTATGTTCTTCTGCCCGGGGATCCCGGACGGGTACCTGTGGTGGCGTCTTTCTGGGACGAAGCACACGAGGTAATGAATAACAGGGAGTACTGCACCTATACCGGAGTCTACAAAGGTGTGCCTATTTCGTGCATGAGCACGGGCATGGGATGTCCTTCTGTCGCGATCGGCATGGAAGAACTTGCCAGGCTCGGTGTCCACACTTTTATCCGTATCGGTACCTGCGGAACTTTCCAGGATTACGTAAACAATGGAGACATCGCCGTGTTTGATTCCGCCGTACGCCTTGACGGTACTTCTGCATCCTATGCACCGATTGAGTATCCGGCAGTAGCGGATCACGATGTGGTAACGGCATGTCTGGAGGCCTGTGAGAATCTCGGACTTCCGCACCACCTCGGTATCACAAGATCTGCGGATACTTTCTACGCGCGTCATCCGAGGCCGGGCTCATCCTACAACAACTACTGGATCTCTGAGTGGAAACATCATTTCGAGGACCTTAAGGCTATGAATGTCGTGGCGGCTGAGATGGAAGCGAGCGTCATATTCGTTCTGGCGAAGATCTGGGGCCTCCGTGCCGGTGGCATCTCTGTAGTGCTGGATAATGTTCTCAAGGTGTCCGGGGATAGCGGTCAGTTCGATCCTCAGGAGGGACTTGCCCATTCGGATAAGTGGATCGCGGATATGACACATGCCGGTTGTGAAGCGGTCAGGATCCTATACGAGATGGATCAGAAGAAAGGTTACCCGAAAGAAGGCTGAAGAGCTCTGAAATACAACAGCCCCGCAGGGATAGAATCCCTGCGGGGCTGTTCAATGCGATCACAATTATTACCGTATCAAGGTGAGACCGTTTCGGATCGGCTCTATGCGGAAGTTTCGATAGGAACCGGAACGCTCGCCTTCCAGCGACCACGGGACGCTCTCGGGGTTCTCCACGCTGATCCCTTTTGTGTGGAAGAAATCGATCTTCGGATGACTGAACTCCCCTGTGATGAGGGAGTGCGCGATCTCACGAAGCTCTATGAGGGAATCCGGATACTGGATGAGCAGGACCTCAAAAATGCCGTCGGAAAGGTCGACTTGCAGATCCACATCGGGGATCATTCTCTGGAGGTACAGTGAATTCGCCACACACCCGAACAGATAGGAACCTTCATGCACACCTTCCTCATCGGTAAACCGCATGGGTATGGGATGAACTTTTGAAAGATCCTTGATCCCGCTGAGAATATAGGCGGGGAATCCGAGAATATTCTTTAATGTCTGGTCGGTGTCGTAAGACGTATAACTGAATGCGCCGAAAGCGGCGATGTACAGAAAATGATCTTCACCGAATGTCCCGATATCATAGCTTTCAGGGGACCCCGTAGCGGCAACATGAGCTGCTTGAGTCAGATCCAGGGGGAGACCGGTGAAGGTGGCGAAGTCGTTGGAAGAACCGCAGGGGAGGTATCCGATGTTCGTCTTCAGCCCCGAAGAGGCGATCCCGCAGACCATTTCGTGAAGGGAGCCGTCACCTCCGGTGCAGAGGACCAGATCGAACCGGTTTCCGAGGTTTTCTGTGATCCTCCTTGTGTCACCCCGCTGCTGTGTCACCATAGCAGTTACAAGATAACCGTCCTCCGTAAGCTGATTCAGGATCGAATCGAGATGTTTCAAGACGGCTCTCTTTCCTGCCACGGGATTGATGATGAGAAGCGCGTGCTTATTCAGATGCTCAAAATCCATAGAAAGATCCTTTCCAATTGCAGATGCGTCCATTATAGTCCATTTCTTTGACACAATGTTAAAAAAACGCAGATTTCGGCCGGATGTCTTGCAAAAAGGCGAAAAATATGCAATTAAGATTACAGACAGGAATGATGTATCCGGGAGGTGCTGAGGTTGAAAAGGGTTCTCGTGAGATCGGTATATGACGCGTTTGATTATGTGATGGAGCACTATTATCCGAACGGTCTGGAAGAATTCGCACAGAGGACAGACCGGTATGCTGTGATATCGATACAGGATACGCACACGGGGGGATTCGGTTTTCAGTTTACGGAAAGTGCAGCCTGCGATGGTGTTCTGACTCTGTATTTTGATGACGTTACCCGGGAAGTCGATGGAGCTCAGGTATTTACGGAAGCGATGGCACGATCCGTGATCGCTTTTATCCGGGAACACCGCAGGACAGAGACGCTTCTCATCCATTGCTACGGCGGGGAATCCAGATCCAGGGCGGTTGGCGCGTTTGCGGTCCGGATGCTGGGAGGAGATAACAGTGCATATTTTAAAGACGGGAATCCCAATGAACTCGTATACAGGATCCTCATGGAGGAATGGGAAAGAGAGACGCGATCGGAAAGTAACACTATGGAGTGATTCACGCGGTAAGAGAAAGGAAAAAGATGGATTACAGAAAACTGATCGGGGAGAGGCACTCCGTCCGTGCGTATGAAGATCGTCCGTTGTCGGATGATGTTGCTGCGAAACTCGAAGACTGTATTGCGAAGATTAACATGGAGAGCGGTCTGCACATTCAGCTTATCCGGGATGAGCCAAGGGCGTTCGACTCGGCGCTGGCGCATTACGGACACTTTTCCGGAGTGTCGAACTATATCGCCCTCATCGGCCGTAAAAGTCCGGATCTGGATGAGAAATGTGGTTATTTCGGGGAGAAGATCGTGCTGGAGGCTCAGGGACTAAGGCTGAACACATGTTGGGTCGCGTTGACCTACAAAAGGATCCCCGGTGTGTTCCGCATCGGAGAGGGAGAGAAACTAACAGTGGTTATTGCCGTCGGGTACGGAAAGACTCAGGGAAGCGTCAGAAGATCCAAATCTGCGGAGGAAGTCAGCAACTGTACGGAAACTTCGCCGGAATGGTTTATAGATGGCGTGAAAGCTGCTCTGCTTGCTCCGACGGCGACCAATCAGCAGAAGTTCTTTCTTCAGTTGTGCGATGGGGGAAAGGTCAGGGCGAAAGCAGGGTTCGGACCCTATGCGAAGATGGATCTGGGGATCGTAAAGTGCCATTTCGAGATCGGCTCGGGCAAAACGGATATATGGTGTTATTAGATGGGAGGAAAAGATGGAGAACGAAAACAGAACTGCGGAAAGGATCCTTTCCGGGAAAGACAGTTATTTCATGGCGATAAAGGAAAGATATGGCGAGGACGTAAGTGACAGGGTTCGGACGGAAGCGGCTAAGCTTCTGGACGAATATCTAAGCACGCATGATCCCCTACCGCGCTCCGTAGCGATCCATGTGGAGGACAATATCATTCCGACGGCGTATATCTATGGTGCGCTGAAGGGGATCGTGGGTGAAGAAGCTCTCGAACTGATGAAAAAGATCAAGGCAGACGCCGCGCGGGAGACAGGATACGAACTGAACGGGAAATTGCAGGCTTGCGGGAAAGAAGCGTTCTTCCGATGGTGGGAACAGTACTGCAGGGAGACATACAGCGACGGGAACGGTTTTCACAGCATCCACTATTCCGCCGGAGAAAACGGTGTTTCACTGGATGTCCTGAAATGCCCCTACTGTGAGATCCTTGCCTCAATGGGGATCCCTGAATTGATTCCTGCATTTTGCGAGAGTGATAACGAATCCTATGGGCACTTGGACGGGGTGCGGTTTGTGCGGAAAGGCACGCTCGGGATGGGAATGGATCGCTGTGATTTCCGCTTGGAAACAGCGGAAGACTGACAGGACACGGCCCTGATTCAGCCGACAAAAAGGGTATACCAAAGTTCCTTATCCGGAGCGGGACGAAAAGGTAGAATAACAAATGTAGTGACAACCCTTACAAAGAGAGGAAGGAAAGATGCCAGCTGCAGTTCAGCAGACACAAAAGATCAGGATCACCGATATCCACTGTCCTCAGTGCGGAGCGCCTGCGAAGTTCGACATCATTCAGCAGAAGTATCTGTGCGGGTACTGCGGAGGGAAGGTCGAGATCGGGGAGGCACAGAGACAGAAGTACGGATTCAGAAAACTGCAGAGTGAAAAGCTGAAGTCGTCGGTAAGACAATTTCAGCTCGTCAGCGCATCCTGCAGCGGATGCGGGGCGACAGTCGTCTTTGAAGAAAATGAGGCACTGTCAAACTGCGCTTTCTGCGGCAGAAGCCTTGTGAGGAAGGACTACCTTGACACAGAAGGCCTCCCTGAAAATGTCATTCCTTTCGCTGTGACCGAAGGGGAAGCAAAGGAACTGCTTTCTTCCTGGTGCCGGAAAAACCGTTCAAAACCGGAATCACGGCATCTGATGGAAAAGATCGATGAGCTGAAGGGGTTCTACCTGCCGTATGAACTGGTCCGCGGTCCTGTTCACATGGAAGTGTCCCGGATGGACGGAGGGAACAACTACCACTGTGAAGGTTTTATCAACGATGAGTTTGTCAACCGTTCCAGGCAGCTAGACAACCTCCTTCTCGACGGTATGGAGCCGTTCGATCTGGAGAATCTCACCGAATTCGATTTTGCCTATGTAGCCGGACATCGGGTCAAGATCTCGGACATATCGGATGAAGAATTAACGAGGAGGGTCGTGGAAGAAACGGGGACATCGTATGTCCCGTCGGTGAAAAAAACACTGGAGACGAACAAGATCGATGTGGAAGCGGATGTTGGATCCGCGATTCGCCTCCCGGTGCTTCTCCCCGTATATTATTTGTGTGACGGTGAATTGATGGCTGCGGTCAACGGCCAGACGGGAAAGGTCAGCGTCCGGGCAGAGAAGGAATCGCATTTTTACTTTTTGCCGTGGTGGATCAAGGCGCTCCTCGCCACATTGCTGACCGCTTGCGTCGTATATGGCGGTCTGCGCACGTTTGGGATGCCTGCTCAGGAAAGCTTTTTCCTCACCGGAATGCTGGCGCTGGTGTTTATCATCATCATGCTTTGCCTTTACAGCGACACGACGAGAAACGCCTTTTCGGTAGAATCCGGAAGAGAGATCTTCACCTCGGGAGAAAAAACGTTCAAAAGGGAGCAGGGAAAGCTTGTCCAGAATGACAGTATCCTGATGAGAAAAGTGGTCGAACCTGTATTCTTTGAGGACATTGAGGGAGAAGTAAGACTGGTATTGCTGCGTTTCACCAGCCCGCTCAGGATCCTCAAAGTTGCCCTTGTCAGCCTGTGTGTACTGTTCCTTCCTGTGATCATTGCCCTGTTTCTCAATGGTTTTAATTTCTCGATGCTGGAACTGGGGGGATCCGCTGTGTGGTTCTGTATCATGGTTCCTGTGATCCCGGTGTACATCCTGAAGTTTGAATCCGTAGAACTGTACGAAAGACCATGGATCTACATCTTCAACAAGAAAGGAAAGCCAAAGCGGTACAAAAAGAAATACCGTTTTAAAATTACAAAGTCGATGGCAAAGGACATATTGAGAGCAGTGTTTGTTCCGCCGGCAAGTTTGGCAGTCTGGTTTGCGATCTTATGTTTCTTCGTAATGTGTTACCTTACTGCGTTTGGCTTTGATGCTTGACGATGTATACAGCAAAAATCTCCTGAGACGGTGAACCACCGCCTCAGGAGATTTTTTGATCGGTTATTTCAGGTGGGAGTTTGCCCAGGATGTGAATGCGCTATCTGAAGGATAATAAGACATGCTTCCAGGTGCTTCCAGCCACCCATAATTTGGGTAGTAGTGAATATAAAGGTACAGCCCGTCTTGTGTCTCGATACGCAATATTCTCAGATCGTTCGCGAAAGCCTGATGCAGTTCCACCTGTTTTTCTTCTGCGATGCCTTCGAACATATCAGCCTGAAAATCATCATTGCTGTACGGGATAAGATCCATGCAGGCATCAAAGAAAGAAACAATGGCATTTTCAGAGGTGACAGGAGCACCTGTCTCTTTGTCCCTGTTCCAGTCTACTTCTGTAACAGAACGGATATCCGATGCGGAACTGATGTGATACACCTGGAACAGGTCACGTAGTTCAACGCTGGCGCTGTCATTCAGAAGAATAAAGTTGCAGAAGAGAGCAGCGTAATAGGAACCGTTGTCGTTCACGATGTATACCGCGCTGCAGGGATCCTGGGCATAAGTGAACATCTCGATCCCTGTTTTTTCTGTTGATTCCGAGTACTCTGCAGGCTCAGCATAATTGAGATACGCTACGTGGGTTCCCGCGTTTTCCTCGGAGAGCTTTGCGGGAAGTCCGTAACGTGTCAGCGCTTCCGGTATATTCGTGACTTCATAGTAGGCGCCGCAGTACATCAGCATATGTATGTCTTCCACCAGTGAGTCCGGTCCATCGATGCCTTCGGTGCCCGGACCGCCTTTTCGGCTGAGAAGGTCCGAAATAAAGGGAACAGAGGCGACTACCATGACGCAGGCAGCAGCAGCCGCGATCCACCGCAGGGCTTGGGTATGATTCGTTTTCTTGCGATCGTTACTCGCTTCCTTTACATAAACGGGATCAATGTTTCCCGTGATTTCCAGAAGATCCAGTCCGGTCATGGGTTGTATCCCTCCTTCTTCAGGTAATCCCGCAGCCTGTTCCGGGTGCGGTGCAATGTCATTTTCACTTTGCTCTGTGAGAAAGAAGTTCGTTTTGCGATGTCTTGCACGGAATCGAAGAACCAGTATCTCCGTACAAAAATATACCGCTGATCCTCTTTAAGCTGACCAAGAAAGCAGTTTAGAATTTCAGCCAGGTCGCCGGCATCCGTTCCGGCGGATAAGTCATCCGGTCCGGAGATGCATTCTTCGATCTCCTTCGTAAGTTCACAGAGCGCAGCGCTTCTTTTTTGCGCGGACATTTTTCTTGCAGTATCGATGGCCAGATGTCTGGTGATCCTCCCAAGATACGGAAAAAGATATGTCCTTGGCTCGTTCGGAGGAATGCTTTTCCATGCTTCCCAATAGGTGTCGTTTTCACATTCCTCGGAAGATTCTGTTGATTCGAGTATCCGGTAAGCAATCCGTCTGAGAGCCATTCCATATTTCTCTGCTGTGCGGGATATGGCGCTTTCATCACGGGCAAGATACAGGTCAACGATCTTTTCATCGTCCATGTCATTTGCTCCTCCTTTCACTAGTATAAGCGCAGATTTCCCTGCTGTGGTCACAAGAGATTGCTTTGCATCAGAGGGCAGGACACAGTGATACGGTCATGATCTGTAATCGGGAAAGACTTGAACGGTGTGGGAAATTGGAGTAGCATACCGTAGGTTGATCATTTTTGATTAGATTATAAGGAAAGGTAATAATTATATGAAAAACACAAAATGGTTTAAAACACTTGCAGCGTTGCTCTGCATCGCAGCGATGCTGACGTCCTGCGGCGGGCAGACCCCGGATGTGACACCGGACCCTGCTCCGGAAGAAACAGAGCCGGAAGTGACGGTCGTAGCGGTCGATCCCGCTCTTGAAGGGGATTATCATGAACAGATCGCGGGCAGAGGTATGCTGTCCCTTCAGTGCACATCGGATGGCGGAGCGGATATTTCTGTCCATTGGTCAAGCAGCGCATCGGAGTCATCTGAATGGAGCATTCATGTGACCTATGACGAAGAGAAAAACGCTCTGGTCTACACAGACGCAGTCAAAACAGACTTCGTGTATGAGAGCGAGGATAAGTCCACGGAAACCGAGGACTACAACGATGGAACCGGTTATTTCGAGATCGGTGATGATACGCTTACCTGGCATGACGACAAACAGGGAGAAGGAGCGGAGCCTTCCGTCTTCGTAAAGAACGGGTCTGAGCCCAGCGTTCTTCCGAATCCCTGGACAGATACAAGTGATATAGAAGAAGCCGAATCGGTCTCCGGCGTCTCCTTCGATCCTCCAATCGAGGAAGCGCTGCCGTGGGAGGATCATGCAGTTTCCTTTGTCACATACAGCGCGATGCCCGGAACGATCAGCGCTCTTTATGAGAGCGAGATGAACAAGCTTGTCGTACGCAAATCCAATGATACGGAAGGCCTGGAACTGAGCGGGGATTTCAACACCTATTCCAAGGAGTGGGATATCTCTCTGAAGGGGCTTGCGGTCCATTGCTATGGAGACGGGGAAACGATCAATCTCGCTACGTTCGGTTATTCAGGTGCGTATTTCAGCGTTTCCTTCAATGCCGGCGAAGAAGGAAAGGGACTCACGGCGAATGAAGTGAATTCCCTTGTGATGGGCATGCAGTGATCAAGCCTAGGTACGATCCTCACATAATCGGTAACACATAAACAAAACATCGGTCTGCTTTTGGCGGGCCGATGTTTTGGCATGCGGAAAAGAAAAACGTGCATACCTCCGACATCTCTGCTATAATTGTGGAGCGATGGTTAGCCAATGCTAACCCCGAGACATATTACAGCAGAGGTTCGGTAGCAGTATGAGATATGATGCAATGGCGGCGGGGATGTGGGTCCTCTTCGGAGGATCCTTCAGGAAACAGCTGTCCGCACAGCTGGGATTCGATGAAAAAATGGCAGAGGGCATCGCTTCCAAAGCGAAGATCGAGTACGGAAACCTGATCGGAAAGCTGCCGGAGTTCGAAAGAGGAGACCGGTTTAAGACCAATATCGTCAGCTGTGCGATGCTCAGCGCATTTCTTCTTTCCATGCCGAAACTTCCGGATACGCAGAAGGCTGTGGATTATTACCGGGAATCCATGATGACAGGTCCGATGAGGTGGTTCTGCAGGATGAGCGGAAAGAGAAAGTTCACCGAAAAGGATGTCGCCTCCCTGAAAAAAACGGAAGCGTTCAGGGCTGCGGACCGAAATCCCTATTCATGGAATATGGAACTGTCCGAATACAGTGACGGCTCCGGTTACGAAGCAAGGTTCACGAAGTGCGGGATATGCACCCTCATGAATGAACTTGGCCTACACGACCTGATCCCCGCGATGTGCAGACTGGATTACACGATGTCTGAGGCGGGCGGCACATCGGAATTCGTCAGACAGTACACACTGGCTTCAGGCGGTCCTTTCTGTGACTGCGGCTACAAAAAGAAGGAGAACAAGATTGGATAGGTATCATATTGAGAAAAACACGATCCAGGAGACTCTGGTCATCCCTCTCTTTGGAAGAAAGATCTGTTCAGAACACTTTCCCTCTCTTCTGAAGGATCCTGAGGCGGAGAGGATCTGCGCTGCAATCGATTACGATTTCGAGTCGAAAAGAAAACTGATGGAGTCACCGGCGGGGCTTTTCGGTGCGATGGAAGTCGTGCAGCGCCACTACGATCTTGCCTGGGAAGTGAACCGCTATCTGAAAAAACATCCCGGTGCAGCGGTGGTCAACATGGGATGCGGGCTGGACGATACGTTCCGAAAGGTGGATAACGGTAAGTGCAAGGGATATAATATCGATTTTCCGGACGTCATAAAGATCAGAGAAGAACTGCTTCCTGCCGGAGAGCGTGAGGAAAACATCTCAGCGGATCTCAATGATTATGCATGGATGGACCGGATCGATGCTTCGGAAGGAGCGGTATTTTTCGCCGCCGGCGTGTTCTATTATTTCAGGAAGGAAGACGTGAAAAGATTGTTCTCTGAAATGGCCTGCCGTTTTCCTGGTGGGGTTCTTGTATTCGACAGCTGCAACAGAAAGGGAGCGAAACTGATGCGTCGAACGTGGCTCAAGGAGGCAGGGATCACAGATGTGGAGGCTTATTTTTCCACGGAAGACCCGAAGGAGTTCCTTGAGTGGTCGGATCGTATCTCCGATGTGAGGACAAGGAGCTACATGAGGGGATATCGGGATATCGCAAGAGATGTCTCACTTTTCTATCGCATCATGATCTGGTTCTGCGATCACGTGGTAAACATGAACATCGTATATATGGAATTTCAGTCCAAATGATCAAAAATGTCCCGCGCCGTTAGGACGCGGGACATTTGATGTCTTGCCGGTATCGATTTGTGTTTTGCGGGGTTCAGACAGCGTTTGCTGCGTCATAGGCGTCCCAGATCGCCTTCAGGATCGTTCCAGCGCCTGTTGCGTCGCCGATCTCACACATCGGAATGCCGAGTTCTTTCCACTCTTCCTTGAGATTCGGGGCAGGACGGAAACCGAGAGCGGATACCACGGTGTCGGCTTCAAGGAGATTCTTTGTTCCATCCGGGCACTCAACGACAGCGCCGTCGTCCGTAACTTCAACAAGTTTTGTTCCGGTAAGAACTTTAACGCCCTTTGCGTCGAAGAGATCGCAGATCATCTGCTTGTTCGGATAGGGAGCTCCTGCTCCACCGGCAGCCATGATGTCGTCCAGTGCTTCCACCACGGTTACATGTTTGCCGTGATTTGCTTCATCAAGGGCGATCTCGCATCCAACGAGTCCTCCGCCGACGATGACGACCTTGTTACCCAGTTTTTCCGGATGATCGATCGCATCCAGGGATGCAACGGCCTTATCCAGTCCGGGGATGGGCGGAGCTGATACATTGGATCCGGTCGCGAGGATGACGGCATCGGCTTCCTGCTTGCGGATGCAGTTGATGCAGGGCTCATGGTTGAGTTTCACATCCACGCCAAGTTCTTTCAGCTCGTTCTGATACCAGGAGTTGAGCTTGGCGATCTCGGATTTGAAACTGTGCGCGCCGGCTTCAACGACATGTCCGCCGAGGTGGTCCGACTTCTCGAACAGCGTGACGCGGTAGCCGCGTCTTGCAGCGGTCCTTGCCGCTTCCATTCCCGCTATTCCGCCTCCTACTACAACGATCTTCTTGTCACCGTCTGCGGGTTTCAGGGGCATGACAAGTTCTCTGGCAGCCTGGGGGTTCACGGCGCAGGAAACAGGTTCCCCGGTCTCCACACACCTGCGGAAACATCCCATGTTGCAGCCGATGCAGGGACGGATCTTTTCAGGAGTTCCTGCGAAGACTTTATTCGGATAATCCGGATCGGCGAGAGATGGACGTCCGAGTCCGACTGCATCGATCTCTCCTGCTTCCACCGCAGCGGCAGCCAGGTCATAGTCCTGCATCCTTCCTCCAGCGAGGATCGGAATATTCACCGCTGCCTTTGCCGCTGCCGCGAGCGGGATCATGAATCCCTGCGGGTTGTACATGGGCGGGCAGGCGTAATAGAAGGAGTCATAGGTTCCGGTATCCACATCGAGGAAATTATAGCCATATTTTTCCAGAAGTTTTGCGATCTCCACGCCTTCTTCCAGAGTGCGTCCAACCTCTTCTTCTCCGGTAAGGGTAGCCTTATCGTAATCCTTGATGTAGGTCTTCAGGCCGAGGCGCATGCCGACGGGGAAATCGTCTCCGCATCTGGCATGAATGCCTTCCACCAGTTCCTTTGCCGCGCGTAGACGGTTTTCGAGAGAACCGCCGTATTCATCGGTGCGTCTGTTGTAGAATGCCATTCCGATCTGATCCAGCAGATAGCCCCAGTGCATGGCGTGCATCTCCACACCGTCATAGCCGCACTCTTTGGCGACGACGGCGCCATCAATGAGGTCGGCGATCTTCTGTTTCATCTGTTCAGTGGTGAGCGCAGGCGATTTCTGGTCCGGGTTTCTCCACACAGGGTTTTCAGAGGGGCCGGGCAGACCGGGGTAGTTGCGCCCGAGACCCATGGTGAGCTGGCAGAAGATCTTTGCGCCGTTGGCATGGACGGTGTCCACCAGGACTTTCGCTCTTTCCTGCCAGTGTTTATTGGTGTTGACGTTCGGACCGAGTGCCGAATAGGGGTCTACATGGTAATCAGTAGCTGCAGCACCGGGAATGATCAGACCGAATCCGCCCTTCGCGCGGAGCGCGAAATAGTTGATCAGGTTGTCACTGAATCCGCCTTCCTCATCGTAGGAGAGACCGCCCATTGTCATAGGTATCACGAGGAAACGGTTTTTAATCTCTACGTTACAGATCTTATAAGGGGTATTTAATACATCATATTTGCCCATATAGTTATCCTCCTTTTCTTCATTTTATCATCGGCCGATTTCTTTGCATCTTCTCTTTTTTGCTTCAGAAAAGAATTGTGAAAATCTCCGAAATACGACCGCAAGTTTATACTAAAATAACTGAAAAGCAATGTATAATGAAAAGACCTACTGAGAAGGGGGAGAACGTGAAAAAGACTGTTGAGTTCCTGAAACTGGCGCCGAGGCGTGTGATCATGACCGTGCTGAGTGCAGCGGTCATCATCGCGCATCTTCTGACTCGCTCGGATCATGAACTGAATGTTCTCTTGACAGAACGTCTTGTCCGGCCTGCTCACCGTTTTCTCAGCGTGACCGCTTCCCATGTTCCTTTCTCTGTCGCTGAAGTGCTTGTGGGCTTGTTTGTTCTATGGATGGTCGTGTACCTCATCTCTCAGATCGTATTTCTGATCCGCGAAGGGCAGCGGATCCGCAGGCTGCTTCTTTTGATGCTCACCGTGCTGTGTGTCGGCCTCACGATCTATGCCGCCTTCTGTGTGCTGTGGGGGATCTATTACTACGGTGATGATTTCGCGACCCAGAGCGGTCTGGACGCCGGCCCTGTGGAGATAGAGGAGCTCAGGGCGGTGACGATATATTTCGCCTCCCTTGCCAATGAATATGCAAAGCTCGTCCCGCGGGACGAGAACGGCGTATGCTCGTTTGACCGGGACGCCATACTGGCGCGCTCCGATGAGGTGTACAGAGCAGTGGAGGAAATGTATCCCTGCCTTCAGGCACCGGATATCCGTGCGAAGGGCGTCCATTTCTCCAGGATCGTCAGTTACATCGATTTTACCGGTTTCTTCTTCCCGTTTACCGCGGAAGCCAATGTAAATACCGATTTTCCCACCAGCCTCTTTCCCTCTACCGTCGCCCATGAACTGGCGCATCAGCGGGGCGTCGCCAAGGAGCAGGAGGCGAACTTTTGCGCTGTCCTGTCCAGTCTGGAATACGGGGATCCGGAATACTGTTATTCGGCATGCCTTCTTGCCTATACCCATCTGGGAAATGCGCTGTATCAGGCGGACCGCACGACGTGGAGCGGTATTTATTCCTCTTTAAGTGAAGAGGTGCTGACCGATTTCGCTGCCAACAGAGAGTATTGGAAACAGTTTGATACTCCGGTGCGAAAAGCTTATAACACGGTCTATGAAAACTTCCTTTACAGTTTTGATCAGTCATACGGACTGAGAAGCTACGGAAAGTGTGTGGACCTTCTGGTCCATTACTACATCGATGACGCCAGGGAACTGCTGGCGAACCCGAGAATCACTGACTGACAGGAATCCCTGCGGTCAGATAAAAAGAATACAGAGGTGGATCATGGTAGATAAGGCTGTCTCCCAACTGGTCAGGTATTGCATGGATGCCGGACTCATTGAAGAATGTGAGCGCAACTGGGCGATCAACTCGGTGCTGGATGTTCTGAAACTGGACGATTATACGGATACGGATCCGGGTGAAGAAGAACTGGTCCTTTCGGATATCCTGGAGGAACTTCTGGATGATGCCGCCCGCAGAGGTGTACTCGAACATGACTCGGTCGTATACAGGGATATGCTGGATACGGAGCTGATGGGCAGACTCACGCCCCGTCCTGCTGAGGTGATAAGAAGATTTCAGCTGCTGTACAGTCAGAGCCCCTCTGCCGCTACGGACTGGTACTATGGGTTTAGTCAGGATACCAACTATATCCGCAGGGACAGGATCGCCAGGGATGTGCAGTGGAAGGCGGAGACCGAATACGGAGAGCTGGATATCACGATCAACCTCTCAAAACCGGAGAAGGATCCCAAGGCGATTGCTGCGGCGAGAAATGCTGTGGCTTCATCCTATCCCAAGTGCCAGCTTTGTGCAGAAAACGAGGGATACGCGGGACGGGTCGACCATCCGGCGAGACAGAACCACAGGATGATCCCCATTACGATCAACGGGTCGCCCTGGTTTCTGCAGTATTCCCCGTATGTGTACTACAATGAGCACTGCATCTGCCTGAACAGGGAGCATGTACCCATGAAGGTAGATCGCGCATGCTTCGACAAGCTGCTCGATTTTGTCACCCAGTTTCCGCACTGTTTTGTGGGCTCCAACGCCGACCTCCCTATCGTCGGCGGATCGATCCTTGCCCACGATCACTTCCAGGGCGGAAGATATACCTTTGCCATGGAGAAAGCAGAAGTGGAATCGGAGTTCACTTTTGGAGGCTATGAGGACATTAGGGCAGGTATTGTAAAGTGGCCGATGTCGGTAGTGCGGATCACCGGAGCGGACAGGACAAGACTCGCAGAACTGGCGGAGCGCATCCTGAACCGCTGGAGAGAGTACAGCGATGAATCCGTTATGATCTTCTCCGAAACGGACGGAGTTCCGCACAATACGATCACTCCTATCGCCAGAAGGAGGGGAGACCTTTATGAGCTGGACCTTGTGCTGAGGAACAACCTCACCACAGAGGAGCATCCTCTCGGCCTTTTCCATCCCCATGCGGAACTGCACCACATCAAAAAAGAGAATATCGGCCTGATCGAGGTCATGGGACTTGCCGTTCTGCCTGCCAGGCTGAAAAAGGAACTGGCTGCGGTCGCGGATGCTCTCGTGTCCGGCGAAGATCTTAGAAACGATGAGCTGACAGCGAAACATGCAGACTGGGCAGAAGAGTTAAAAAAGCGCTATTCCTTCACAGACGAGAACGCGGAAGGGATCCTTCAGAAAGAGGTCGGGATCGTCTTTTCAAAGGTCCTTGAGCATGCGGGCGTTTTTAAGAGAGATAATCGCGGAAAAGATGCTTTTATGCGTTTCCTTGCTAAAGTGTGATATGGTACAATTTCTTAGTTAATAATATAGGGAACATAGGGTCCCGCAGGAGGTTATCAAATGGCATGCACGACAGTGCTGGTTGGCAAGAAAGCCAGCAACGACAATTCAACGATGATCGCGAGAACTGATGACGGTTTCTTTGATGAGAAGAAGCTTGTGACGGTGGATCCGAAAAAACAGCCGAGAAAGTATAAAACGGTGATCTCCCATCTGGAGATCGATCTGCCGGATGATCCGATGCGCTATACGGCGTGTCCCAGCGTAAGCGATAAGAACGGCGTATGGGCAGCTACAGGCATCAATGCGGCGAATGTCGGAATGACAGCGACCGAGACGATCACCTCTAACCCGAGAGTGCTCGCAGCAGATCCTCTGGTGAAATACCAGAAAGCAAAGAGCAGAAGGGAAAAGGACATTCCAGGCGGCATCGGTGAGGAGGACTTTGTTGTTCTCGTTCTTCCCTATATCCACTCTGCAAGGGAAGGTGCTTTGAGGCTCGGATCGCTCCTTGAGCAATACGGGACCTATGAGAGCAACGGTATTGCGTTCAACGATGAAAATGAAGTCTGGTGGCTTGAAACCATCGGAGGACATCACTGGATGGCGAGAAGACTTCCTGACGATGTGGTCGCGATCATTCCGAACCAGTTCGCCATGGACAGTTTCGATTTTGAAGATGCTTTCGGCAAACAGGAAGCGAACCTCTGCTCCGCAGATCTCAGGGAGTTTATAAAGGAGAACCACCTGGATCTGAATCAGAATGGCGCATTCAATCCGAGAGATGTGTTCGGTTCCCATTCCGATCAGGACCATGTCTACAATACCCCGAGAGCATGGTTCATGGGACGTTATCTGACTCCTTTCTCCCATGTGTGGGAGGGGGAGAACGCGGAGTTTACTCCTGAGAGCGACAACATCCCCTGGGCACTGGTTCCGGACAGAAAGGTGACTGCGGAAGATGTAAAATATATCCTTTCCGGTCACTATCAGGGTACAGCTTACGATCCGTACACCAGTCAGGACACCGGACGCCGCGGGATCTACCGCTCCATAGGGATCAACCGTACCGGAGTCACATCCATCTGTCAGATCCGCAGCGATGTTCCGGATCCTGTGAAGGGAATCGAGTGGATCTGTTTCGGCTCCACCACATACAGCGCGATGCTTCCGGTATTTACCAATGTGGACAGGATGCCGGCTTACCTGAGCAACGTTTCGCTGGATGCTTCTACAGAGAACTTTTACTGGGGAAGCCGTATGATCGGAGCTCTGGCTGATCCGTGGTACGGCAGCTGCGTGCAGTATATCGATCGCTATCACAACGCTGTGGCGACAGAAGGAAGGAGGATCGTGCTCGAATACACCAAAAAGGTGGCCGAAGGCAGCGATCCCAAGGTCCTCACGGAAGCCAACGAGAAACTTGCGAAGATGGCGAAGGAGGAGACCACAAAGACCCTCAACAGCGTTTTGCGCGAAGCAAGCGTCCACATGAAAAACGGATACAACAGGGCAGATAACTGATTATTACGTTGTACGAACTGCCGTATTTTGGTAATATTAAGGTTGCAGCACGGGAAACAGTGCTGCTAAGGAAAAGAGATAATAATTGTAAGGAAAATATAAGATGAAGATTTTGTACAATGACGGACACGTCGCCGAATGTCCGGCGGAACTGGAACTTGAAGTTCTCAGACACTCCGCGGCGCATATCATGGCACAGGCAGTGAAGCGTCTCTATCCGGACGCGCATTTCGGATACGGCCCTGCCACAGAAAATGGTTTCCATTACGATATGGACCTCGGGGACGTCGCTTTTACCGAGGATCAGCTTCCTGCGATCGAGACCGAGATGAACAAGATCATCAAGGAGAATCTTCCTTTCAAGGTGTTCTCCCTCTCCAGAGAAGAGGCGGTCCGGCTGATGGAGGAACGCGGAGAAAAATATAAAGTCGAGCATATCGGGGATCTTCCGGAAGACGCTGTGCTTACCTTCTATCAGCAGGGCGAGTACATCGACATGTGCGTCGGCCCCCATCTTGCCTATACGAAGGAGCTGAAGGCGTTCAAACTGACGTCCGTATCCGGCGCATACTGGAAAAATGACCAGGCGAACAGGATGCTCACCAGACTTAACGGTGTAGCATTCCGCAACAAGGACGAACTGGCCGCCTATGAAAAAGCGATGGAAGAGGCGAAAGAACGCGATCACCGCAGGATCGGTAGAAAGATGCGGCTCTTTATGACCGATGATCTTGTAGGTAAGGGACTTCCCATGTTCCTCCCCAAGGGCTATGCCATTTGGCAGGAACTTGAGAACTACATCAAGGAGAAGGAGCGCATGCTGGGATATCAGCACGTCCTCACTCCCTGTGTGGGAACGGTCGATCTGTACAAGACCAGCGGACACTGGGCACACTACAAAGAGAATATGTTCCCCATGATGCAGGTCGAGGATGAGGAGTTCGTCCTTCGCCCGATGAACTGCCCACACCACATGATGATCTACGCGAATCAGCCCAGATCCTACCGTGATCTGCCGCTCCGTATCGGCGAGATCGCCCATGATTTCCGCTTCGAACCCAGCGGCACGCTGAAGGGAATCGAGCGCGGACGGCATTTCTGCCAGAACGACGCGCACCTGTTCGTGACTCCCGAGCAGATCAAAGATGAAGTGAGCAGCGTATGTGACCTGATCTTTGACGTATACAAGGATTTCGGCATCACGGATTATCGCTGCGTTCTCTCTCTGCGTGATCCTGCCGACAAGGTGAAATACCACCAGGACGATGAGATGTGGGAGCGCGCGGAGTCCGCTCTTCGCGAAGTTCTGACCGAGCTGAATATCGATTTCACAGAGGAGATCGGCGAGGCAGCATTCTATGGCCCGAAGCTTGACGTCAACGTGAAGCCCGCAGTCGGTGCCGAGTATACGCTGTCCACATGCCAGCTGGACTTCTGCCTGCCTGCAAGGTTCGAGTTAAAATATGTCGACCGCGACGGCACAGAGAAGACGCCTGTTGTTCTCCACAGAGCGATCCTTGGAAGTCTGGACCGTTTCATGGCCTATCTCATCGAGGAAACAAAAGGAGCGTTCCCGCTCTGGCTGGCTCCTGTACAGCTCAAGGTCATTCCTGTTTCCGAAAAGAGCAGCGAGTATGCCGAGAAGGTGTATCAGGCTCTGAGAAGAGAGCACTTCCGCGTTGAGATCGATAACCGCAATGAAAAGATTGGATATAAGATCCGCAGCGCACGTCAGGAAGACAAGGTCCCCTACATGGTCATTGTCGGGGAGAAGGAAGACACTGAGGGCAACATCTCGGTGAGAGACAGAGCCACGGATCAGACAGAGGCATATTCTCTGGACGCTTTCATTGAAAAAATCAAAAAAGAGATCGAAGAGCATTGCTGATCACTATCTAGCAAATAAGATCCTGAAGGGAATCAAACCTTTCAGGATCTTTTCTTCGTATCATTGATATTAGAAGGATATCACATGTCAAAGTAGCGGACCGTCATGTCATCGAGACAGAGTGAAGCGAGCCTCGAGATGCCCTCCCGGTTTCCCGCAAGTCCGCAGTCGATATTGATCCAGCCATTTCCGTCTATGATGACGGCAGGATCTTCCCAACCGTTGGAAAAGGGAGTGGGGGTATGACCCACGATTACCGTACCGTTCGGAGAGACCGGTTCACCGCGGAACCAGACGTATCTGCTCCCCCAGTCGTAGTGTGATCCGTCATAGAGGTCATGCACATGCAGTTCCGTTTTCTCCTGATCTGGAAACGCGTGAACCAGAATGTAAGTCTCATGACCGACAGTCACTGTTGTCTGTATCAGTGCAGCCTTGAGAGCGACAAAGATCTGCTGCTGCTCTTCCTCCCGAAGCTTTCTGTAAGCGTACATGGTATAGGAGCCGCCGTTGAGCCCAAGCCATACGCCGGAGCATTCGGAGGAGTTACCCGGCATGCAATTCAGGTGCTCCAGCATCATCATTTCATGGTTCCCGAGAATAAGGACGCATCTGGGATCGTTGATGACGGTCAGAAGCGGATCGAGTCCGTCCGGACCTTTGTCCACGACGTCGCCGAGAACATATACCGTGTCGTCGCTCCCGATCGAACTGAGAAACGCCTCCAGAGGAGCGAGATGGGCGTGGATATCACTGATGACGTATCGCTTTCCCAAAACACTTCCTCCTTTGCTCAAAATGGACCGGAACAGTATACCATGAAACCGGGTGAAATGGTAGTTGGAGGGGGGGCGGCACAGTTATGCTTGACGCCTTTGCTATAATGATAAATGTAGAAAAATGGCTTGTAAAAGCATGAAGGAAGAGAGAATTACAATGACAAAAGTTGACGTTTTTTCAGGTTTTCTCGGCGCGGGAAAGACGACGCTGATCAAGAAACTGATCGCTGAGGCTTACAAAGGCGAGAAGCTTGTTCTGATTGAAAATGAGTTCGGTGAAGTCGGGGTGGACGGCGGATTCATGCGTGAAGCGGGGATCGAAGTCACCGAGATGAGCCAGGGGTGCATCTGCTGCAGCCTGGTCGGCGATTTCGCTGAAGCCCTTCAGCAGGTGCTCGATACCTATGCTCCTGAAAGGATCCTGATCGAGCCTTCCGGCGTCGGAAAACTGTCCGATATCATCCGCGCGATCCAGAGCGTCGAGAACGATGAACTGGTGCTCAACAGCTTTACAGCAGTTGTGGACGCGAAAAAGTGCAAGGTCTTCATGAAGAACTTCGGCGAGTTCTATAATGACCAGGTCGAGCACGCCAGCTGTATCGTTCTTTCCAGAACAGCAGACATCTCCCAGGCGAAACTGGATGAGTGCGTGGCGCTTCTGCGTGAGAAGAATGCGACAGCGACCATCGTTACGACGGACTGGTCCGCCATTGACGGGTCCAAGATCCTGGAGGCTATGGAAAAGAAGAACACCCTTGAAGCGGAGCTGGAGAGGCTCGCTGAGATGACGTTCGATGACGATGACGAATGTGACTGCTGCGATGATGAATGTGAGGAACACGGACATCATCACCATCATCATGACCACGATGAGGAAGAGCACGAGCATCACCATCATCACGATGAAGACGATGAGGATGAACATGAGCATCACGATCATGATGATGACGAGGAAGAGCACGAGCATCATCACGATCATGAAGAGGAGCATGAACACCATCATCACCATCACCACCATCACCACGGCCATGACGCGGATGAGGTGTTCGTATCTTTCGGTGAAGAGACATCCCGTCAGTATACTGAGGAAGAGATCCGTGAAGCACTCAATGAACTGTCTGACGCAGTACGGTTCGGTATTGTTCTCCGCTCTAAGGGTATCGTTGCCAGCACGGACGGAAGATGGATTCATTTCGATTATGTTCCCGGTGAAGCGGATATCCGCTATGGCACTGCTGAAGTGACCGGACGGCTCTGTGTCATCGGATCCCAGCTGAAAGAGGATGAACTCCGCGAGGTATTTAACCTGTGAGCAACCGCAATTTGAAAGAAGTACCGGTATATCTGTTCTGCGGCTTCCTGGATGGCGGAAAGACCCGCTTTATTCAGGAAACGCTTGAGGACAGGAAGTTCAATGCAGGGGAGAGAACCCTGCTCCTGGTGTGTGAGGAAGGGGAAGAGGAATATGATCCTTCCCGTTTTGCCAGGAAGAACGTCTTTGAGACGGTCCTTGACGATCCCGCGGATCTCACGCCCGAGAAACTGGAGCAGTTGAGGATAGACTGTGATGCGGAACGGGTCATCATCGAGTATAACGGAATGTGGATGGTCCAGGACCTGTTTATGGCGATGCCGGATCACTGGCTCGTATATCAGACACTGCTCATAGCGGACGCCACCACGTTCCTGGTCTACAATGCAAATATGCGCAATCTGACCTACGATAAGCTTGCCAGTGCGGATTTTGTCGTGTTCAACCGATACAACGACTCCATCGACCAGATGGAACTCCATAAACTGGCACGGGCAGCTTCCCGCGGTGTCGAGATCGCCTATGAGTATCCCGGCGGGAACACGATCTATGATGAGATCGAGGATCCGCTTCCCTTTGACCTGGATGCTCCGATCGTGAAGATCGAAGACAGGGACTACGCCCTGTTCTATCAGGATATCGCTGAGGACATGACGGTCTATGACGGAAAGACGCTGGAGTTTACCGGTATGGTGGACCGCGATGATGAGATGCGTAAGGACACATTCGCTATCGGACGTCACGTCATGACCTGCTGTGTCGAAGATATCCGGTATATGGCTCTTGCCGCGAAATGGGATGAAGCATACCAGCTGAAACCGAAAGACTGGGTGCATGTGATCGGGAAGATCGAGCTGAGATTCAGCAGATTGTACGGGAGAAAAGGCCCTGTGCTGAATGTCGAGAAGATCGCCAGAACTTTTGAGCCCGAGGTTCCTGTGGCAAGCTTCTATTGATCGTATATAAAAGAACGGAGGGAAGCGATTCCCTCCGATTATTATTGTTATACGGGGCTTACTGTGGTACAATCTCCCTGTCAAATTTCAGGGAGGTCGTAAATGACGAAAGTAGTCGTATTTTCGGATTCCCACGGCTCCTCAGATGAGATGGATATGATCGTTCGTTCCGAACGTCCGGATCTGGTCTTTTTTCTGGGAGACGGGGAGGCGGATATCATGGAGATCCAGCAGGCGCATCCCGGACTGAAGGTCCTGGCTGTGCAGGGCAACTGCGACCTCTTTTCAGGACTCCCGATGTATCTGAATCATGTGGTGGAAGGAAAAGGAATCTTCGCGACCCACGGACATCATTTTGATGTAAAGTCAGACAATACCCTGTCTTTACTGAGATCCTCCGCAGTCCGATGCGGGGCTAAAATAGTTTTGTTCGGACATACCCATGAGACCTATTGCGAGATGTGGGATGATCTCCTCGTCATCAATCCCGGGTCGGTCCATCAGTCCTATCCCCGAACCTACTGCCTGCTTTCCTTTGACAAAGGAGAGATCCAGGCGGAGATCAAAGAGGCGTGAATACGAAATATATACTGTTCGAAATGACCAAAGAACGATTGTGTTCTTTGGTCATTTCTACAATTATAGGCCGATGACAGCGGAACCATACGACGGAAAGTGGAAAAACAGAAACGCATTCGATATTATTGGTATGGATTAAAATCATTCAGACAGGAGGATTATCGAATGGAGTACGTTAAACTTTTTGAGCCCGGCAAGATCGGGAATCTGGACTTGAAGAACAGGATCGTCATGCCTGCTATGGGGTGCTCTCTCGCAGAATCCACAGGAGAAGCGGGAGCCAGAATGATCAAGTATTATTCAGACCGCGCCAGGGGCGGCGCAGGTCTGATCATCACCGAGATCACCCGTGTAGACGACGAGACCGGCGTTGGAACACCAAATCAGCTGAGTGTCACGAACACACATATGATAGCGCAGCTCCACAGACTGGTGGAGGCGGTGCACGCCTATAACACCAAGCTTTTCGTCCAGCTCCACCATCCCGGCAACCAGACACCGAGCAGACTGATCGGCGGTAAGCAGCCCGTTTCCGCTTCCGATGTGACCTGCAAGGTCATTGGGGAGCAGCCGAGAGCGCTTGAGACCGAAGAAGTCGAAGCAATGGTCAAGAAATTCGTCACCGGAGCGGTCATTGCTCAGAAGGCAGGGGTGGATGGCGTGGAGATCCATGCGGCGCACGGTTATCTCGTGAGCCAGTTCCTTTCTCCTTACACAAACAAGCGCACCGACAAGTACGGCGGCAGTTTTGAGGGAAGACTTCGTTTTATCACCGAGATCATTATGGGAATTAAAGCCTATTGCGGCCCCAAGTTCCCGATCTCTGTACGCATGAACGGGAATGACTATCTCCCGGGAGGACTCGAGGATGAAGATGGTGTCCGCATCGCTCAGTATCTGGAGAAGCTCGGGATCAGCTGCATCAATGTGAGCTGCGGCATGTATGATTCCGGTTCCACGATCATTGAGCCATCCTATTACGCAGAAGGCTGGAAGAAGCACCTCGGCGCAAATATCCGCAAGGCAGTTAGCATCCCGGTCATCGCGGTGGATGCCATCAAACACCCCGCTGTGGCGGAGCAGATGCTTGAGGAAGGCAACTGTGATTTCGTGGGTATCGCGAGGGGATTCCTCGCGGATCCAGACTGGGGTCTGAAAGCGAAATGCGGAAGAGAGGATCTGCTGAGAAAGTGTCTCGGCTGTATGGAGTGCTTCCGTATCCTGAACGACGGACTTCCGCTCGGCTGCACGGTCAACCCGGTGCTGGGAAGAGAATTTGAGTGGGGAGATGAAAAACTCGTTAAAAACGGAAATGGTAGGACAGTTGCTGTCATTGGAGGAGGTCCTGCTGGAATGGAAGCAGCCCTCACCCTGGCAAAGAGAGAGTTCAAGGTAGTCCTTTTCGAGAAAGAGGATAGGCTCGGCGGAACTGCCAATCTCGCGGCACTGCCCCCCAACAAAGGGCTGATCGCGGAATTTGTCGATACGATGGAAGCACAGCTCAAAGAAGCAGGTGTCGAGGTACGGCTGAATACTCCCGGAACAGTGGACGCGGTCTGCGCTGCCGGAGCGGAAGCAGTTTTCCTCGCCACAGGCGGGAAACCGGTATGCCCGAATATCCCGGGAATTGAGAAAGCGGTCACCGCGGAGGATGTACTCGCGGGAAGAGCAGAGGTTGAAGGGGAAAACGTGGTCGTTGTCGGAGGCGGTGTGACCGGTCTGGAGACAGCGGAAACACTGGCTGCTGACCACAAGGTCACTGTCGTGGAGATGCTGGACAAAGTAGGCGGAAACCTCTATCCCAGCATCGTCATGCATCTCGCCCAGGAGATCATGAAGAACGGAGGAACGATCGCAAAAGGCAAAGCTCTCGTGGAAGTAGGAGCAGGGGAAGTTTGCGTAAAGGATACAAAGACCCAGGAGGTCACTGCGATCCCGGCAGATACCGTGGTGCTTGCTATGGGCGTTCGGTCCAACCGTCCTGAAGCGGACGAACTGCGCAAAGTGTTTGGAGACAATCTGATCATGGTGGGCGATGCCGACCGTACAGGGCAGATCTACGATGCGATGCACGCAGGTCACGACCGGGCTTTCGTATACAGCGCAAGATAACAAAATATTATGCCGGGGGTCCGCAGAGCAACTCTGCGGACCCCCTTTTCCTTATTCTCCGAATGCTGATAGAATAAGAGTGTAATCGGTATTTGTGGAGGAAAAATGATGAAGCTGAATATCAAACGGACGTTTCTGGTTGGGCTCGCGTTTCTTTCGATCTGTGCATTCTGGCAGATGTACGACAACGTGATCCCCCTGATCCTGACAAACACGTTCCATCTCAATGAGACTTATTCCGGAGCGATCATGGCGGCGGACAATGTGCTCGCCCTTGTCCTGCTTCCTCTGTTCGGATCTATTTCGGACAAACACGAGACCAAACTTGGCAAGAGGATGCCATTCATTCTCTGCGGCACGGCGGCAGCGGTTATCCTGATGAATATCCTGCCCCTTCTGGATAACTCCTATTACGCTCAGGCCGGAGCCGGAAAGGTAGTTGCATTTGTCATCGTTCTTGGAGCGCTGCTGATCTCTATGGGGACCTACCGTTCCCCCGCAGTTGCGCTGATGCCCGATGTAACTCCAAAGCCGCTCCGCTCTAAAGCAAACGCCATCATCAACCTGATGGGCGCCGTGGGAGGCATCATCTATCTCGCTGTGGCGGCTGTCCTTTATCCCAACTCGAAGACAGCGGGAGTCAAGCATGTCAATTATCAGATCCTGTTTATCGTCGTGTCTGGGATCATGCTTGCCGCCGTGGCTCTTTTGTATATCTTCATCAAGGAGCCCAAACTTACAGCGGAGAACAAGAGACTGGAGGAGCAGCATCCGGAGTGGAACCTCTCCGAAGAGGACGAATCCGGAAACGAGACCCTTCCCGCGGATGTGAAGAGGTCCCTGGGTTTTCTTCTCGCCTCCATCGCGCTCTGGTTCACCGGATACAATGCCGTAACGACATGGTTCACGACCTATGTCTCTGTTGTGATGGGGCAGGGCCTTGGCGGTGCCAGCACCTGCCTTCTTGTGGCTACTGCCGGCGCGATCGTCTCCTATATCCCGATCGGTAATCTTGCTTCCAGGATCGGAAGGAAAAAGACCATCATGGCCGGAATCATCCTGCTTTCCGTCATGTTCGCCATGGGGTTTGTCCTTACCAGCATGTTCAAATTCATCAACGCGATCATGTATGTTTCCTTCGCGCTGGTCGGCCTTGCCTGGGCTGCGATCAACGTGAACTCCCTGCCCATGGTCGTTGAGATGTGCAAGGGTTCAGATATAGGAAAGTTCACAGGCTACTATTACACAGCCAGCATGGCGGCCCAGATCATTACTCCGATCTTGGCGGGTACGCTGATGCGGGTGATCTCCTACAAAGTTCTGTTCATCTACGCTGCAGTCTTCGTTCTTTTGTCCTACATGACCATGACTCAAGTCAAGCATGGGGATCAGAAAGTGGAGGCGAAGAAAGGGCTGGCAGCCTATGAGAACATGGACGACTGATCATTAACGGATTATACCGAAAGAGCGGCTTCGATCGAAGCCGCTCTTGGTGCAGTATCTTGGTTGTTCAGTTCACGATGGAACCGCATTCAGGACAGAATCTTCCTGTTACTTCAGCTCCGCAAGATGGGCATCGTTTCGTCCCGGCTCTTTTCACGGTCTCCCTCAGATTCTTGTCTTTCGGCCATGTGATCTTATAGCTGAGCAGTATCGTGCTGGTCTCACCGGAAGGGATGGTGACTGTCTTGGTAAGGATGCCTGTTTCTGCATCGAGGGAAGCGCCTGAAAGATTCAGGGTATCTACCGTGATCTCTTTGTCCTGGGAGACCGGTATGCGGTCTTTCCATTCCACATCCACGCTGCTTCCGGAAAGATTCGTGATCCTGGTCTCGTAGTTGTGCTCCAGCACTTTTTGTGCTTTCAGCAGGGTCCTGGAGGATTTCTGAGCCAGTTCCTTGCGGCTGACATGTACTCTTTCCTCTTTCCCGAGGGTGATGCGGATTTCCTCTTTTGTCAGATCCGGGTTGATCACCACGTTCCCGTTAAACACATCGTTCAGATAGACCGCTGTGCTGATAGAGGAGGTAAAGGGAACATCGGAACTTTTAACTGTCGCGATGAGGTATGCGCTGGGATCAAGACATGGCGCGGTCGAGATCGTATAGGAAGCAGGCAGGGAACTGGACTGAAGATCTGCCATGGTTCCTTCTGCACCGTTTATGACGGTCTTTCTTCCGGGAAGGCTGTACTCTGTCATCGTCTCTTCGGATGACACTTCCGCTTCCTCCATTTCGATCTGCGCTTCATCGAGATCAAAGGACATGGTGCTCATTTTTGCCGCAGACGCCATGGCCATCATCGGCGCGCCGCCGCCGAAGATATTTGCGTTACGCGCAGCAACTGGTTGCTGTATGTTCAGATATACCGGTGATAGTTCGGGGAGCATTCCGCCGGAAGTCGGGTTTCCTGTATACAGGCGGATCGCTACGTCGTTCCAGTCTTCTCCTGTCTGCTGGAGGATCTTCGCACGGAGTTTCAGCGCCATATCAGTTTTGGCGTCGGTGTGGAGTTCATATACCGGAAGCCATCTTGCGCACTCCTCAAAATAGCGGATCTCGAATACAGCAGGACCGGACTTGGGAGAATGGATGTCCGCGATCAGTACCGAGCCGGCTTCCTTTTTTGTCGCTTCATCCAGTTCTTCCTGGAGTTTTTCGATCTCTTTGTTGAATTGAAGGATCTCGCTGTTGAGCTTTTCCAGACGCTGGGGAAGCAGTTCGATATACTCCTGTATATCGGAGACCGGCTGTGAAACGCGGTTCGTAAAATCTCCGTTGGTCGTCCAGAGACCGGCCTGAAGCTCCCGAAGTTCGATCTGCTTCTTGATCTCCGCGATCCTGTCGGTGATTGCTCTGGATTCCGATTGTTTTTCAGCTTCGGACACCTGAAGGAAACGCTGGTTAGAGCAGGAGACCCCGCTGTCGGAGTAGAGACGCACCGTGTTGAGACGTGCGCTTGGTGAGAGGCCGTATACGTAAAGGATGTTCGGACCCTCGGAAAGCTCGATCTGACCTGTGCGGCAGATCTCTGCCCCCGAACGGTATATTCTTACATTGTCGATCGTGGTATTCAGTTTCAGCATGGTATCCCTCCAAAGGAAAACATGGTATTGTTATGTTATGGTATACTACCTTTTCATTATATGACCGGCGGGCGAAAGACAAAAACCAACTATAGTGGAATGTCACTCCGTATAATGCAAAAGCGTTCCATCAGAGATGCCGAATCGTATTATTTTTAGCGCATAATACAAAAAGGAGAACGGGATATGTGCACAAGGTATTTCATCGAACGGAATTCGGAGCAGATCGCTCCGTATATTCTTCGTGCACGGGATTCCGTATTATACGGATCTTTCCTTCGCATCGGAAAAGAGATGGCCACTGAGGGGGAGATCCGTCCGACGGATGTCGTTCCTGTCCTGGCTTCAAACCGGCGGGGAGAACCCTCCGTGTTTCCGATGAGGTGGGGATACAAAGAACCGGAAAGGGCTCTTCTTGTGAATGCGCGTGCTGAGACAGCTTCGGTAAAACCAACCTTCCGTGACGGGTGGCGGCAGCACAGATGCATCGTTCCGGCTTCCGGGTACTACGAGTGGGAACATTTCGAAGACAGGGACGGAAACAGGAAGACAGGGGAGAAATATGCTGTTCGTTCGGAAGGCGACAGTGCGATCTGGATGTGCGGATTGTACCGGATCCGGGACGGCCTTCCGGAGTTTGTCATACTAACAAAAGACGCGAATGATGTGGTCAGACAGATACACGACAGAATGCCGCTCATGTTGAGCAGGGAAGCAGCGATGAAATGGATCGATCCGGGATCCTCTCCCGGGCAGATCCTTCCGAACGCTATGGAGAATGTCATGATGCAGCAGGCGCAGAAAGGATGACTGTTTTGAGAAAAAAACAATTGCCGATCGCAAAAAGATGGATCTCACTGCTGGCTGTTTTCCTGATATTTCTGGGGACGGTCAGTCCTGTTGTTTTCGCGGAAGATGAATCACAGGAAAGCGGCGATATCACAGTATTTGCGACTTTTGACGTCAGCGCGGTCGGCTTTTCACAGACCTGGCCTTTTACCTTCAATGACAACTGGTTCCGGGGAAAGGCGTCGAGATACGATCACGATATCGCAAAAGCCTCCCTGGGGATGAGCATGTCAGCGTTTCGCCCGACATGGGATCCGGATGCTGCCATTGATCCCTCCCTTCATGTGAGGGATTACCTTCTTCAGTGCGGTTTTACTTCCCTCCGTGAAGATGATTATGACAAGAATCCGTCTCTGTATACCGTGTCCACCATGATCGGCAGCAAGCAGATCGGAGAGGGAAAAGACGGCTTTACGCTTCTGGCGGTCGGGATCTGCGGAGGAGGTTATGCCAATGAATGGCTGTCCAACTTCACCATCGGTGATGAAAATGTTCACGCAGGGTTTCGCAGCGCCGCAAATGAAGTGTACGACCGTATCTTCGGATACATAGCCGAACAAAAACTGCAGGGGAACAAGCTGAAGGTCTGGGTCAGCGGCTGGAGCAGGTCCGGAGGCATCGCGAATATTCTTGGAACAAAACTTGCGGATTCCGATTACTTCGGCACCGATGATGTATTTGTATATACCTTCGGCTGTCCGATGACCACAAAGGAACCGGGGGAGTATCCGAACATTTTCAATATTTGCGGAAAGATGGATCCCGTCCCCAATGTACCCTTTGCGGACTGGGGATATAAAAGAAACGGAACGACCTTGTTCCTTCCGTCTATCCAGACGGACAGCGACTATGCCGAAAAACTGGTCCGCGCAAAAGAGGTGTACCAGGCGGAATCCAGCCTTGTTCATTGGGACAACGTGGAATGGGATACGGAATCCAGGGTGATCATGAACTATCTTCTCAAGATCGCTCCGAACAGCAAGGTGTATACGGAACATGTCCAGGAGCATGTGATCAACATCTATGAGACCAAACAGCCCATTATCATGATGCGCGAGCTGTTCGCCATGGCGAACGATGAGGAGCTGATCAACAGCGAGAACCGTTCCGAAGCGAACAGTTTCCTCACATATCTTGCCTACACCCTCTTCGGATACACGACCGGCAATGACCTGGCGGCAAAATACAGCAACAAAGAGGCGACCCTCAGCGGTAACCTTCTTCACGGACATTCCCCGGATGTTTATCTGGCCTGGCTTTTCTCTACCGATGATACTTCGGAATTGTATTCCAACAAAATGAGGTATATGCGTGTCGTCATCAACGGGGATGTCGACGTCGCTATACTTGGGCAGGGAAAGTATCGGGGACTGGTGAAGATGGTGCGCGCGGACGGTTCCGAGGGGGATTCGATCGTCTTTGAAGGGAACACTTACGGCAAAACGGAACATGGCCCGGATATCTTCATGGATCGCAGCAAGGGACAGACGATCATTCTTCTCCCGAAGGACCAGGCATATGATATCGTTGTATACTCCAATAAGAGTCAGACGATAGATGTGCACGCCATTGCTCTTGAAGCTGGAAAAACCAACGGGAATTTCAATAAGATGCATTACGCAGACCTGAGAGCCGGTCAGTACGATGTGGTCCGTTCGACAGGGAACGATATCGATGGAGAGGGATATTATGACATCGAAACCGGGGATACTTTTGATACGGTAGAGATCGTAAACGGTACCTCACAGGAACTGGCCATCGATCTTGAACGTTCCAACATTCTCAAACTGAGCTGGAAACAGATCGTGATCCTGTCTTACCTGATCCCTACCGTTTTGATCTCTTTTTTGGCAATGAATATCACGTGGTTCATCGGCAAACACCGGCTGAAACGGAAGAAGAAAGAAGGAGTCGTACCGTCCGGCGTGAGATATGATGGAGTTCCTTCGGCCTGTATAATCACCTCTCTTGGCCTTTTCTTCCTTCAGGACATCGCCTACTGGCTGATGCCCAGCTACACCTTGCAGCGAACTCTGCTTAAGCTTGTCATCGGTGTCATGCTCTCGCTTCTCTGTATCCGCGGGTACAGGAAGCAGCCGTCGGAACTGAGCAAGGGGATCCTTGCGGTCCTGCTCATATGTATTCCTGCGGACATTGCCTTCGGATATGCGCCTATGGTAAGTATCGTGCTGATCTCTGTGGCAGGCATCGTGCTTTGCTGGGCTTTCTTCCGGTTTGAAAGACAGGAGCTCTGGCAGTTCTTGCTGGGAGTTGTGTTCAGCTGTCTGAGCGGATATGTGATGATGCGTTTTGGAACGACCGTATACAGCCTTCAGTATCCTTTAATGATCGCGATGGTCTGCCTGAGTTTCACGGTCAGTCTCTCTCTGAACATGCCGAAAAAACTCAGATGGGGTACCCTGCTTCTCTCACTGGCGGTCGTATTGATGTCGATACAGACGGGGACAGAGATGACTTTTTTGGGTCATCTTATCGCCGGATTGGTGTTTTACATCGCGCTTGGTCTGTTCGCGGCAGGAACGAAATACAAAAAGATCCCTGTTATACAGCCTGCGGCAGCTGATGCTGCAGTATGAGGACAAAGAAAGAAGGCTGGAAGACCGTCCGAGGTCTTCCAGCCTTTTCGTATGGATGATGATCAGCCGCAGAGAGCGATAAATTCATCGATCTCGTCCGCAAGGATCTGCAGGGACGATCTCCAGAAGTTCACATCGGTGAGATCGATACCGGCCACTTCGGCAGCGCCTTCAACTGTTGTCGTGCCCGTGGCTTTCAGCAGTTTTTTGTACAGCGGTACGAAGGATTCTCCGTCGTGGAGATATTTCGCGTAAAGGCCTCTGGCAAAAAGCCCGCCGAAGGCGTAGGGGAAATTGTAGAAGCTGAGCCCGCCGCTGTAGTAATGGCTCTTGCATGCCCACATGTATGGATGGAGATAATTGGGATCCAGACCGTATCCGTAGGCTTTTTTCTGTGCATCGAGCATCAGTTCACACAGCTTGTCGGCAAACATGAATTCGTTTTCCCTGTTCTCAAAAACGGAAGTCTCAAACAGGTAGCGGGAATAGATGTCGCAGATGATCTGATTGGCATCGCTCAGCTGGTTCTCCAGCAGGGCACGTTTTGCGATCGGGTCTTTTTCTGCTGCGATCGCTGCGTTCATGCAGACGACCTCGTTGAAGGTGGAAGCAGTTTCTGCCACCGGCATGGATACATCCAGATTGAGGACGCTGTTGTCCTTCAGACAGTGGTTGTGGAATGCATGGCCAAGTTCATGGGCAAGAGTGACAACATCGCCCAGTGTTCCTCCGAAGTTGGTCAGGATGCGGCTCTCCTTGATGGAGGGAATGCCCTCGCAGAAAGCGCCGCCCACTTTTCCGTCATGAGGATAGAAATCGATCCAGGATTCGTCAAACGCGCGTGCGATCATCTCCGTTTCCTCCTTGTCAAAGGTGGAGAAGAGATTTACCAGGTAGTCTTTCGCGTCATCAGTGGTAAACACGGTGTCATTTCCCTCCAGCGGGGCGAACATCTCGTAGAAGGGAAGGCCGTTCTCGTAACCGAGAAGTTTTGCCTTGGCTTTCATGTAATCCCAGAACTTGGGCAGGTACTCCTGCATCGCGGTGAGGAGCGCATCCAGGGTTTCACGCTTCATGTGGGCATTCTTGAGCGTTTCGTCCAGGGGTGATTCATATCCGCGAAGCTTGCAGCTGTTGATGACTTCCATTTTGATGGAATTCAGCGAGAAGGCGATGCCGTCCTTGATCCGGTCATAGGATTTGAGCTCCGCTTCGTATGCGGATTTGCGGACGGAAGCGTCGGGATCGTAGGCTTTGTTGCGGATATCGGACAGGGTGGTGATCCCGCCTTCGTATTCGACCGGAACTGTGGATGTAAGGTATCCCTGAAGATCCGACCAGGCAGAAGAACCGCTGATCCGATAAAGACTGATGACCTTCTCAACTTCCGGAGACAAGGTGTATTGCGCCTCCTCGCGGATGTTTTTCAAATAGAATTCATGTTCCTTGAGCAGGTCTCTGCTGTCGATGACCGACTGAAGATCTTCGATCCCGGCTACATATTTTGTCAGGGCGGACTGCGGCGCGGCGATGGCGGAAAGCTTGTTCGCGAGTCTTCCGGCAGCAGCCGCAGAAGCGGTATCGGACGTATTGACGGACATCCGAAGTTCCGCATAAGCGAAAAGGGTGGTGACTATTGTGTGAAGTTCCTGACTGAGGGAGACAGCCTTGCACAGCACGTCGGCCGGATCTCCGCTCAGGTTGGAGCAAAGGTCGGTGATCTCTCTGATCAGTTCGTCGAGACGAGCTTCATCTTTTGTGTATTTGGGGTCATCGTACCCCTTATACAGATTGTCCAGTGACCATTCTTTATTCATAGCAGTACCTCAAAAAAAGTGTTATCGGATGTCATTATAGCATGATATGTCTCATGATTACCACGCAGAATGACCAATGGCCGCGCGACTCAGTCGCGCGGCCATATATGGCAGTTTTGTATAACGCAAAGTGTGTCAATCCACAATGACGATCCGCCCTTCCACACGGGCATCGAGATCCTGATGTGTCGCAAAGAATTCCTCCACGACGTTGTTTACGCTGGACGCGACGACACGGGGTTTCCTGTTCAGTGAGATCTCTTTGAGCGATATTCCGAGACTGGTCTCAAAGTTTTCGTAGTGGTAATTCTGGATCGCGACCATGAGAATGTCGTCGTCCCGGATCTCCTTGCCTCTGAAAGAGAACTCCTCAAGATGCTTTGTCGTGCGATTGTATCGGATACGGATGCCTTTCGAGAACTGGAAGAATTCTGTATCTCCCACCCAGGCCTCATCTCGCAGCATGTACATTACGACCTTGCGGAACTGCGCGCCGGTGAACTGCAGAAGCCAGACCTTGTCATCAAAGGGCGTGTTTTCAAGAATATCCTGGTATTCAACGACAGGACCCAGCTGTTGTTTGCGTATGGATCCGGAGCCGAACATCATGACGTCAAATCCGTTCTCCTCCACCATAAGATCTGCGTACAGATTGCCAAGCTCGGTTTCCTGGTTGCGCTTCGGATGCGTGAGCATGCGGTGGAATCTCGTGACGACACGATGGTATTTCTGGTCAGTCAGATCTTTGTATCCTGCCACGATCTCCGTCATCATTTTGTCGGGTTTTGCGGTCTTCTCATTGACGGGAACACATTTCCAGCTCCAGTCGCTGATGACTTTGTTTTCCTCATCAAAATCAATATCGAATCTGCCGATATAATCGGTCCCGGTATAAGCTTGAACGATCGGGATTCCGTTGACGATCACCGGTTCTTCCATATAAGTGTGCGAATGGCCGCCGATAATGAGGTCGATCCCCCAGTTGGGATCCAGCTGTTCCGCAAGATGAATATCATTCTCCAGGCCGATGTGGGTGAGAAGGATCACGAGATCTGTGTCGCCGCGCTTGTAGTTATCACAGATGACCCCGATCTCTTTCCTGGCGTTCTTCATGTTGACGAAGGAACCGATGACCTTTTCACTCTTGGTGGTTGCCAGGACTTCATTGGTGAGGATTGCGAGGAACATGATCTTGATGCCGTCTACCTCCATTTTGAGGTACGGGGTAAAGATCCTCTTGTTGTTGGTGGTGACAAAGAGATCAGAGTTGACGATGGGGAAGTAAGCGCATTTTTCCAGAAAGAGGAGGTGGGCAAGACCGTAGTCCACCTCATGATTTCCCAGAGCGACTACATCCGGATGCAGCATATTGATCATGTCGATCGTTGACATGCCCAGATATTCCTGATCGATGATGGAGCCGCGGAACATGTCCCCTGCAATAGCGTAAATCGTGTTCGGATTCTCTTTTCTGACCGCGTTAAGGTAGCCCGCAAGCATCGGGAGACCGCCAGTGGATACCCCTTTTACATCCTGGGGAAGCCAGTCTCCGTGCATGTCGTTATTATGAAGGATGGTGAGATGCGTCATACTATTTCCTCCTGCCGCATTAGCGCGATCTCGTCTCAGACAGAGATATATACAATAATACCATTATTTATGACTTTGTGGACAGTACTTATGAAGCCCATTTCGTTCTGACAGCCTGCAGAAGGAAGGAGGAAAGAGCGGAAACACCTTGCGCACTGAGATGTATACGGTCCGCTAGAAAGTATTCTGGGTACTGATTGTAGGATATACCCCAGCTTAGCTGATCGATGCCGTAGACTTCGTCAGGTGCAGGAGAGCCGGACAATGTGACAAGAAGAATATCGCAACCATCCAGTACCGGCAGAATCGCGTCAAAAAGGCGGATGTCTTCTTCGCTGTTTCCGACTGCGATGAAGACTTTTTGCGGCAGAAGACCACGTTCCCTCATAGTCTGGATCTCCTTCACGCACAGATCGGCGTCCGGTCTTTCGGATGCCAGGACGACGCAGTCATCCAGAGACTCCTGGATCCCGCTTGCTGAGGCCATGAGCCATGATCCCCCGATTCCGAGGATCCGTTTTTCCAGCTGTTCCTGCCGCAGTTGTTCTGACAGAAAGGATCCGTATCGTTCTTCGATCGCATGGAGGATGATGTCCGTGTATGCCCGGCGGCCGTCCTCTGTCAGGTGGATTCCATCGGAATAAAAGTATTCTCCGTGAGGTTTGGAGATCTCTTCCCAGTCGATCACGGTCACGTTGGAAAACTCCTCACCAAGCTGCCGAATGGTATCGTTATTCTTGAACTGCCAGTCATTCGTCGTGGTGATCCAGAAGATGTCCCGTTCTCCGCAGTCGGTGACAATGGCCCGGAGATCGTCGATCGGCAGAGTGTTGTTGGTCCCGATCCCGATGACGATGGGATTGCCCAGGGACCCGTCACGGTTTCTTTCTTTCACGATCTTCATCACGGGATAGTGCGAGCGGTTTTGCTGGGCGTCAAAATCCCCGTTCGGGAATGTGTCATAAAGTGTCCGAAGCGCGCCGAGCATCACAGAATCACCGATCCCGGTGATGTGCATGTGAGCAGCATCCACTTCTGCGGAAAAGGAAAGGGGATCGCTGAGATAGGCAGCTTCCGCCTCCTGTTTTTCCGCGTATTCTTTCTGGTGCTCTTCCAGCAGCCGAGCATTCTCTTCCAATTGCTTCTCGAGTTCCAGCATCTCCTGGGTATGATCTTGTGCGGCATGTATGTCCATACATCCCAGAAGGACAGCATACAGAAGTGGAATAAGAAGGAGGATCCTGGCGAGGTTTGGGGCAAGGTGTTTCCTGTCGAAAGAGAAACGGATGTCCATTGAGAAGTGCAGGAGGAAGGAAAACGCGAAAACGGTCAAAAGATAGAGTACAAGTATCAGACCCTTCGCTTCGCGATAATGTGCGGCAAAAAAGAGCAGCGGGTAGTGAACAAGATACACCTCATAGGTGAAAGAGGACAGATACCGTATCGCAGGGCTGGAGAGGACGCGGGAAAGCGGTGCCTCATCATAGGTGGACACCGAGATGACAGGAAGGGTGAGCAGGGAAGAGAGTAGGAAACCGATAGGAAACAAGGGATGTTCCGGGGAGACTGTGAAGCAAAGATAAGCCAGCGCCCCTGTTCCTGCAGCGAACAAAAGAACCGACAACGGCCCTTTCTTCATAAAGGACGGGCAACTGCGCGGCTTTTCCCGGTGGAGAAATGCGAGAGCCATACCGAACAGAGTGGAGAACATGCGGGCATCTGTTCCGTAGTAGATCCTCATATCCGGATAACCCAGGGAAACGAAACGAGGAAGTATAGCGGCTGCAGCGGCCGTCTGGATCACAAACGGGATCCAGACCGGGGCAAAACCGAAACGGTCTCTCAGTTTTGAATAGATCAGGCAGACGAACGGGAGAACAAGCTCCTCCTGAAGCAGGAGGGAAAGATACCACATGTGGGTGAACGGGGAATCCGTCAGCCTGGCAAAATAGGATTGACCCGCGCTGATCTGCCACCAGTTGTTCCAGGCGGTAAGAACACTCATGGTCTCGGGTTTCTCATTGATCCAGACAACGTCCGGCGCCAGTCTCAAAGAGAGAACAGTGACGGCAACAGTAACCGCCATGGGAAGATAAAGGCGCCGCAGGCGCTTCAGATAATGACGGATGAGGGATGGTTTTTCATTTTTCAGGAAAGAGAGGACGAAAAGATAGCCATGCAGCACAAGAAAAGAGCATACCGCAAGGTATCCGCCCGGAATGCCGTCCGGATCCAGATGGTAAACGAGGACAGCCGCTGTGCTGAGAAGGCGCAGCAGACCGAGACCGTAACTGTATCTTTTTTTGGCTTTGGTGTCTGTCATACGGAAATGATAACAAAGAAAAAAGAATTAGAACAGCAAAATGTAAGGATCATGTATATAGTATAATTAAAGAAAAGAAAGGAGAAAAAACGATGGTGGAACGTTCATTCAATAGAGACTCCTCTTTTTTGCATCTTCCTGTATGTGACAGAGACCCCGATTCCTTCTATTTCGTACAGCTCTGGGACGGGGAAAGGCTGGACAGAGAGTTTTATCTGGGGCTGGCCGACACGGCTGCTGGGGAGAAACAGGATTTTTATGTGGCCATGTATCTCGGCAATCTTTCGTCCGATACCGTTACTCTGGTTTGTGAAAATGAATGCTCGGACACCATCCTCGATGGTGTCATACCAGGAGAGGACATGGAGAATGAACCGGATCTTTATCCGGATCTCTACCATGAGCCGACCCGTCAACAGATCCATTTCTCTCCCAGAAGGGGATGGATGAATGATCCGAACGGATTGTTATGCACAGATGAGGGCTATAATATCCATTTCCAGCACAATCCCTTCGGACCCCAACATGGATGCGCCAACGTCAGCTGGGGCAGGGCGGTTTCCGGGGATGGGGTGCATTTCAAGGAGTATCCGGATGCCATCATGCCCTATTCCACAAGGTGTCACGTCGCTTCGGGCAGCGCGGTCCTTGACCGGTACAATATGTCTGGATTCGGAGCGGATACGATCATAGCTGCCTACACAGCCCTGCAGTCTATCCAGTTCCAGGGGAGACCGCCTGTCCACAACGAGGGGCAGCATCTTCTGTACAGCAGGGACGGCGGAAAGACATACCAATACTTCCCGTGGAGTCCTATCATTCCCGTTCCGGAAGGCGAGGAGTGGAGAGACCCCAAGATCGTGCAGGTGGATGAGAAGACTCTGTGCATCCTCGTGTATGAAACATTTGAGGGAAAGGACTGCGTCAGTTTCTATATTTCTCATGATCTGAAGGAGTGGAAACGCGTTTCCCGTGAGGAGGATCTCTTTGAATGCCCTGATCTTTTCCCGCTGCAGGTGAAAGAGACAGGAGAAACACTGTGGGTACTGTACGGGGGATGCGGCAAGTACTCCGTCGGAGAGTTCAGGGATTACCATTTCATTCCTTATCCTGAAAAGGATGAACTGTTTCTGGATTATGGCGCCGCGATCTATGCCGGGCAGACGTTCAATAATCCTCCGGATCTCTCCGAGAGAAGACACATGGCGTGGATGGCGGACAACAAGAGAAAGTGGAACTACTCTCCGGACTGGCCGGAACACGGGCGGGGCTGGTCGCAGTGCATGTCCCTTATGTGTACGCTGAAACTCCACAGAACAGAGAAAGGCTATCGACTGTTCCGTGCGCCAATACCGGAATTGACACAGCTGCGCTGCGGGATCGGGGAAGAAGTTGCGCTTCGAAAAGGAGATTCCCTGGAAGCCCCCGCTGAGTACCTGTTTACTCTTCCGGGAGGCCGAGACTGGTCGATCCTGTTTGGCGACAGGGGAGTGCATTACTTTGCGGATGAAAGAAAGGCAGTCCTGGAGGTGGGAGAACAGATCCCCACCTGGATGATGTTTGGAGACACCAACAAGAAAGCGGATAAAAAGTACTGCTTCTCAGGCGACGGCGATCTCCGGGTACGGCTCTATGTGGACCGAAGGTCTGCCGAACTGTTTTTCAACGATGAGATCAGCATGAGCTTTTCTTTCTATCCCGATGAAGAGACGTTGGATCTGAAAGGTACAGAGACCCTGGAGGCAAAAAAGTATGCTCTCCGCTCCATCTGGGATTAAAGGCGAAAAATCAAAAAGGACGCACGTTGTGATATGCTCCCCAAAAGGGAGACAGTGAAATAACAAAATTTCATTGTCGACCTGGAGGGGAGTTTTTCAATGGGAAGAAAAGGAAAATATAGTGCAGAAGAAAAACTGAAGATCGTAGAAGACTGT
>Ga0256404_1001851_pt1 | contig 49043 bp, 42 predicted proteins | sample RumenRJG_01DNA_FD_185990 | JGI IMG/M metagenome (GOLD analysis project Ga0256404, IMG submission 185990) | Bovine rumen microbial communities from Lethbridge, Alberta, Canada - RJG_01 | ecosystem: Host-associated > Mammals > Digestive system > Stomach > Rumen | place: Canada: Alberta | collected...
AGATAGGCAACGCCGGATCTTCCGTACCCGTAATTGTCCCTGTTGCGGTAGACGATCAGTGCAGCTACCAGGAAGGAGAAGAACTCGGCCACCGGGAAGGCAAGCCATACTCCCAGTTCCCCGAACATTCTTGGAAGAACGATGAGCATGATCAGACGGAAAACGAAGTTTCTCATGGTGGACAGGACTGCCGCGTATTTCGGCGCACCAAGGGCGACGAACATCCTCATGACCAGGATGCAACCCGCTGAAAAGGTCACGGCGAAGTACTCAATCGTTAGGCCTTCCAGGGTCATGGCATAAATGGGCGATGATTCCGGATCGGGAATGAATATGCCGATGAGCGGGCGCCTCAGCAGCTGTCCCAGAGCTGTAAGCGTCACCGTTCCGAAAAACCAGAACTTCAGATTGTACCCGAGGATCCTTTTGAGGCGCTTCGGATTGCGGTTCCCGTAATTGTACGCGATGACGGGTCCCACACAACCCGCGTAACCTACAAAGGCCGTATTGAGCATCATCCTCAGATCATTGATGATGGAATTGGCAGCGATCCCATTGGAACCAAGCAGCGAGATCAGGGTGATATTGGTGACGTAGCTGGTGACACTGATGGAAAGACTGCTGATGAACTGGGAAAATCCCGCCTTCCAGGCTTTCCAGGTCGTCTCGATATATTTCCCCTCCGGTCTTGTGAAGTGGATCTCATGTTTCTGTATGGAGTAAAACACCAGGCCGAGGATCATGACCGCGATTTCCCCCAGCACCGTCGACCAGGCAGCTCCGTCCGCTCCCATCTTCAGCCATACGATGAGGATCACGTCGAAAACGATATTCATCGTTCCGTTTAGTACCGAGCTCACCAATCCCATGACCGGTTTTCCTGCAGTGGAATAATAACTCGCCAGACAGAGCCCGATCAGATGAGGGGCGGCGTCCGAATATATGATCCTGGTGTAGGACATCGCGATGGGCAAAGTCCCCTCGTCCGCTCCCAGGAACAACAGGATCGACTTTTCAAAAACAAGGATCACTGTTGTGAACAGCATTCCGACCACGCCCGCGGAGACGACGACCCTGGTGAAAATCCTGTTGGCCTCCTCCCTGTTCCCTTCTCCCATCTTATGCGCCGACAAGGTGCTGGCACCGATGGAGAACAGATGAGAGAATCCCATGAGGATCGCGTTGACCGGCTGAATGATCTTGATGGAGGCAAGCGCAGTCTCCCCCACGAACCGACTGACGAACAGGCCGTCATCCAAAGTCCGGAAAAGTGACGTAAACAGATTTGTCATGATCGCCGGGACACAGAACCATATCAGCTGCCAGAATGTGAAATCCTGACCGATCCTCGCCCTTCTTTCGTCTTTGTTCGCCATATCAATCACCATTTAATTTATTAATGTTTTTTATAAATCAATTTTATCATATATACGCAGTTCCTGTCCTCTGATAATGGATCCAGATCACTAGGACATGTCCGAAGACAGAAAAACACCGCGGCGTTTGATGAGGGAGCCGCGGTGTTTTTCTAATGAGGAATAGGAGGTTAATATGAAAAAACTATGCAAGCAAAAGAATTATTGCTGCGCCTCATGGCGCTTGTCGTACTGGGACTTGATGCGGTAGATGAGTCCGCCGCCTACAAACAGGATCACGGCGTATCCCCAGTACATGGTCTGATATCCCCAGCGGTCCGCGACGACACCGCCGATCATCGGAGCGATGGAGTTTCCGATGTCCTGTCCGATATAGCAGGTGCTGCTGACGATACCCGCCTTCTCCTTGCCCATCTTCTTCAGGCAGGTCGCCTGGATCCCGGGAGAACCGGAGGACTGTCCGATTCCCTTGATGATACCGGCAAGGATCATAACAAACATGGACCTTGCGGAGCCGGTGAGTACAGCGGAGAACGCCGTGGAGAACAATGCCGGGTAGATGATATAGTCCAGTCCGAAGCGGTCCAGCAGCTTTCCGGATACCGGACGCGCAAGGAACATAACGACGGAGTAGGCGGTGAAGAACACCGAGATGCCTGTGATCCCTCTCTCCTCCCCGAGGAGATTGATGAATGTATTATCCAGGCCGTTGCAGCTGCTGAACAACCCGCAGATCATGGCGTAAGGCAGGACATACAGGGAGATGATACTGTCCAGAGTGAGTTTCCCTCTCCTGACCTCCCTCTTCTCTTCCTTATAGGGAATGAAGTTGATGATCAGAAGGGAGATGCTGCACACAACCGCGCAGAATATGAAGCAGGCATAAAAGCCAAAGGTGTCTTTCAGATAGAGGCCTACCGCCGGTCCGATGGACTGGGAGATGACATTGGCGAGAGCCATCCATCCCATCCCTTCTCCGATACGGGACAGCGGAAGGAATGATGTACTGAATGCCATCATGGCCACTCCCTGGAAAGAGAACGCGATGCCCTGGAGCACGCGGCACACCGCCAGAAGGCGGATGTCCCTCGCGAAGATATGGAGGATAGCGAGGACAACGTTGGCCGATGTGGTGATCAGGATCAGTTTCTTCCGGTTCATGCGGTCCACCACGAAGCCGGACACCGGACGGAGGAACATGGCGGTCAGGGACATCAGCGACGCCACGACGGAAGCCGTCTTCAGTCCTGCCCCGATCTCCACGCAATAGGAACTCATCAGGGGGACGATCGCCCAGGTGGAACTGTTGAGTACCACGCTGTTGATGAACACCATGATGAAGGGCAGTGTCCAAACCTTATCTTCCTTCAGCGGTCTTTTCTCCAAACTGCTCTCGCCCATGATGCCCTCTCCTCTCGAACCGTTAATTCAATATTAACGGCATCGATTCGATTTTGCAAGAGGTTTACCATACATTTTTGTACAAGTTGTTTGGTCATTTTGATGAATAAACTTTAATTTGTATTGTTCAGTCCCCCGATTTTTCCAGGAAAGTTGTCTGTTTTATTGATTTAAGTACTTTACTTGAGTTATGATTTAGACAACTTAATAATGGAGCAGGAGGATCTTTTTTATGTTGAGAATGACCAGGACTGAATCCGGACTCGTACGCGGAATCGCCGGCAACAACGCCAGGATCACCGTGTACAAAGGTATACCTTTTGCGGCCGACACCTCCGGTGAGAATCGCTGGAGAGCGCCTCAGCCTGTGACCCCCTGGGAGGGCGTCAGGGACTGCTACACTTTCGCCCCCATCACCATGCAGAAGACCCCGGGTGAGGATCGGGAAGCTTTCTATTCCAAAGAGTGGCATGTGGAGCCGGAGATCGCCATGGGCGAGGACAGCCTTGCCCTTAATATCTGGACACCGGCAAACTCCACCGAGGACAATCTCCCCGTCTATGTCTGGATCTTCGGAGGCGGCCTTCAGGAGGGATACTCCCATGAGATGGAATTCAACGGGGAGCACATGGCCTCCCGCGGCGTGGTCGTGGTGACCGTAGCCTACCGCCTCAATGTATTCGGCTTCCTCGCTCACCCGGACCTGACGAAGGAAGATCCGGAACACCCGGCGAACTTCGGCTTCCTGGACCAGAAGGCCGGCATCGAATGGGTCAAACGGAATATCCGCAACTTCGGCGGCGACCCGGACAATATCACCATCGGAGGACAGTCCTCGGGCGGTATCTCCGTATTCTGCCAGATGGCCTCCCCGCAGACGGAAGGTCTCTTCCAGAAAGCCACCATACAGTCCAGCGCGGGTGGCTGCTTCCCCACCCATTATCCCCGCAACTTCTTCGGCCTGACTCAGACCCTGGAAGAGGCGGAAAAAGCGGGAGCGGACTTCCTGCGCGAGTATCTCGGATGCGAAACCATCACCGAGGCGAGGAAACTGGATGCGTTCTTCATCCGCGACCGGTTCCTGGATTTCATGGGCAAGTCCTTCCCCCGTTTCGTTCAGTGCATAGACGGAAAATTCCTCGTAAAGGATCCGGTGGAATCCCTGCTTCAGGATGAGATCCACCGTGTACCTTTCCTCTTCGGATTCACAGCAGACGAAGTGAATATCCTGCCTGAGGGATCCACTGTAGGTGAGATGGTCGAATGGGCAGACAGGAACTTTGACGGAAAAGGCAAGGAGCTCATTGAACTGGCGATCCGCAAGGCAGGTTCCAATGCGCCGGAAGATGTCCGCGAAGCCTGCCGCCTCAATGTAAATGAAATATCCACCCATATGCTGGCTGAGACCTATACCAAGCAGGGACGGACGGCATATACATACGTGTTTGATCCCACCATGCCCGGAGATGACGCTGGCTCCTTCCACTCCAGCGACCTGTGGTTCTCCTTCGAGACACTGTCCAGCTGCTGGAGGCCTTTCAAGGGATATCACTACGATGTCGCACGAAAGATGTGCAACTACTGGACCAACTTCATCAAGAACGGCGACCCCAACGGGAAGGACGCGGACGGATCCGACATGCCCTGCTGGCCGAGGTACAACGACTCCAGGCAGAACATGCAGTTCTTCGACGATGTGACCCTTGGCGCTCCCCTCTCTGACGGTGTGCTGAGCTTTGCAGTGGAAGAAAACCTGAAATACTACAACAACAAATAAGTAGATCAATACAAATATATGTAAAGAGAGGGCACGAGACATGTTAAGAGAGACCAGAACAGAAAACGGACTGGTTCGTGGCGTTGTCGGAACCGACGCGCGCATCACGGTCTACAAAGGCATTCCCTTCGCAGCAGACACTTCCGGAGAAAACCGCTGGCGTCCTCCGCAGCCCGCAAAGGACTGGGAAGGCGTGCGACTCTGTGACGATTTCGGACCGATCCCAGTGCAGAAGACCCCCGGTGAGGATCCCGAAGCCTTCTATTCCAAGGAGTGGCACGTCGATCCCGAGGTCCCCATGGGCGAGGATTGCCTGAGAGCACACATCTGGACACCGGCAAAATCCGCCGATGAGAAACTCCCTGTCATGGTATGGATCTTCGGCGGCGGATTTCGTGAAGGATATGCCCACGAAATGGAGTTCGACGGAGAACGCATCGCCTCCAGAGGAGTGATCCTTGTCTCCCTGGAATACCGTCTCAATTGCTTCGGTTTCCTCTGCCACCCAGAGATCACAAAAGAAAACCCGGACGCGCCCGCCAACTTCGGTCTTCTGGATCAGAGGTTCGGCCTGCAGTGGGTCAAGAGAAATATCGCGAATTTCGGAGGAGATCCGAACAACATCACCCTGTTCGGACAGTCCGCAGGAGGCAGCGCGGTCATGCACCATCTGGCTGCTCCTCAGAATGAGGGCCTTTTCCAGAAAGCCATCCCGCAATCCTTCGGTGGAGTTGCAACCCAATATCCCAAATCCTTCATGGGCGGCGTTGGTTCCCTCAAAGAAGCGGAACAGGTAGGAGTCCGGTTCTTCCATGATTTCCTCGGCGTGGACACCCTGGAGGAAGCGAGAAAACTGGACGCGCAGTTCATCGAAAAGAAATTTCTCGAAGCCAATCTCTGGCTGAGGATCGTAAATGACGGTCATTATGTGACCGAGGATTACTCCGCCACCGCGAGGAGAGGCGGCCTTCTGGACATTCCCATCATGACCGGTTTCAATACACATGAGGGATTCTACAGAGGTCCCGGCCAGACCTTCCCGATGGCGCCTCCGGATGAGAACGCCTCGGATGCAGAAGCTGTCGGCTGGGTCCGGGAGGAGTTCGGCCCCAACGCGGACGCCTACCTGGCTGTCTGCCGCTCCGAAGCAAAAGTCAAAGGGATCTCCCTCGCCAAGGCGGTCATCGTATTCATCAGCGGCTTCAGCCTCTATGTCCTGGCAAGACAGAGGGAGAAAGCCGGACAAAAGACCTATCTCTACTGCTTCGGGCCAACCGTTCCCGGAGACGACGCAGGCGCGTTCCATTCCTGCGACCTCTGGTTCGAGTTCGAGACTCTGATGAAGTGCTGGAGGCCCTTCGACGGGCATCATATGGATCTTTCGAGAAAGATGTGCAACTACTGGACCAACTTCGCCAAGACCGGCGACCCCAACGGAAACGACAAGGACGGCACACCGATGCCGAAATGGGATTCCTATACGAAGATGGATCCCTGCCAGATCAACTTCAAAGATGAGATCACCGTGGATCACGGCCCTGTGGATCCCAAGACCAAGTGCCTGATCCGCCTCAATCTGGACTGAACGGTAAGGAGGGCCATGAATATGCTGCGTGAAACATTTACCGAGAACGGACGTGTCCGCGGTGTCGTGGGCACCGATGCCCGCATCACCGTCTACAAGGGGATCCCCTTCGCGGACGACACATCCGGCAAGAACCGCTGGCGTCCTCCTCAGCCCGCAAAGGACTGGGAAGGCGTGAGGGACTGCAGCGAATTCGGTCCCATCCCCTTCCAGCGCGTCCCCGGACGAGATCCAGAAGCCTTCTATTCCAAAGAGTGGCACGTGGACCCGGAAGTTCCCATGAGCGAGGACTGTCTGAGGGCAAACATCTGGACTCCCGCGAAAAAGGCGGACGAAAAACTTCCGGTCATGATCTGGATCTTCGGCGGCGGCCTTATGGAAGGGTATCCCCATGAGATGGAATTCGACGGGGAGAGGATCGCCTCCAGGGGCGTCATCCTGGTATCCATCGGGTACCGCCTCAACGCCTTCTCCCAGTTCGCCCATCCCCTGCTCACCAAGGAGCAGCCGGAAGCCCCCGGAAACTTCGCATTCCTGGATCAGGCCTTCGGCATCGCCTGGGTCAAGAGAAATATCGCCAACTTCGGAGGTGATCCGGAGAACATCACCATATTCGGACAATCCGCAGGCGCCATGAGCGTTCTGGTGCAGATGTGCTCCCCCAAGACCAGGGGGCTGTTCCAGCGCGGCATCATCCAGTCCATCGGCGGGATGTCACCCCGTGTGCCGAATCCCATGGGCGTGCTGTGCCAGAGCCTCAAAGAGATGGAGGACATCGGTGTCCGCCTGTTCGAGAAACTCGGTGTGACCACCATGGAAGAGGCCAGAGCCGTGGATGCCAGGACCCTGTGCGACGCATGGTTCAGCCTGAACCTGTTCCTGGGGCCGACGGTGGACGGCGTCTTCCTGCCGAAGAGCGTGGACGATACCATCCGGGACGGCGAGATGCAGGATCTCCCCTTCATTATCGGATGCACCAAAGACGAGTTCCTGATCCATCCCCAGGGCGAGACGGATGAGGAGGTCACAGAATGGATCCGCGGGCTGTTCGGAGAGAGGGCGGATGACTATATCGCAAGCCTCGACCCTGCCCTTCCCCTGAAGGAAGCCGCATCCATCCATTACGTGCGTCTCGGCAATGAACTGCTGAACGTGACCTGTGCCAAACAGGGAAGAAAGTTCTATCACTACTATTTCTGCCCCACCATCCCCGGTGATGACGCGGGCTGCTTCCATTCCAGCGATCTCTGGTTCTGCTTTGAAACGCTGATGAAATGCTGGAGGCCTTTCGACGGCCACCACTTCGATCTCGCGCGGAAGATGTGCAACTACTGGACCAACTTCGCCAAGACCGGTGATCCAAACGGCAACGACAAGGACGGCACCCCCATGCCGGAGTGGCGCCCCTATACCACAGCCGATCAGCACCCCATGCTTCTCGGAGACGAGGTCCGCATGGCGGAAGGCCCGAGGACCAGGAAGGAACAGTATCTGCTGGATGAGAACGTGAAAGCTTATGAATAACTGCTGACTACACAATCAGGAGGAAATGATCATGTTGCGTGAAACAAAGACCGAAAACGGCCGTGTCCGCGGTGTCGTCGCCACCGACGCCCGCATCACCGTATACAAAGGGATCCCCTTCGCAGCCGACACTTCCGGCGAGAACCGCTGGCGTCCCCCTCAGCCCGCCAAGGACTGGGAAGGCGTGCGGGACTGCAGTGAATTCGGCCCCATCCCCATGCAGAGGGTACCGGGACGGGATCCCAACGCTTTCTACTCCAAGGAGTGGCATGTGGATCCGCAGGTCCCCATGGGCGAGGATTGCCTGAGAGCGAACATCTGGACCCCCGCAAAATCCGCGGACGAGAAACTGCCGGTCATGGTGTGGATCTTCGGCGGCGGACTGCAGGAAGGATATCCTCATGAAATGGAGTTCGACGGAGAGCGTATCGCCAGCCGCGGCGTCATTCTGGTGTCCATCGGGTACCGGCTGAACGTATTCGGACTGCTCTGCCACCCCGAGATCACGGCAGAAAACCCGGAAGCTCCCGCCAATTTCGCGTTCCAGGATCAGGCCTACGGCATCGCCTGGGTCAAACGAAACATCGCCAACTTCGGCGGTGACCCGGACAACATCACCATCTTCGGACAGTCCGCTGGCGGCATGAGCGTTCTCGCACAGATGTGCTCTCCGAAGACCGTCGGTCTCTTCCAGAAAGGGATCATCGAATCCATCGGCGGAATGAATCCCCGTATCCCCTCTGTCCACGGGATGCCCCAGAACACCCTGGAAGACATGGAGAAACAGGGTGCGGCGTTCTTTGAGAAACTCGGTGTACACAGCCTTGCGGAAGCGAGAGCGCTGGACGCCCAGTTCATCGAGGACAAATTCAATGAGACCTTCAACTTCTGGGGCGCCGTAGTGGACGGAAAGTTCCTCACCAAGACCCTGGATGAGACCATCGAGAACAACGAGTATCACAACATCCCCTTCATGATCGGAAACACGAAGGATGAGTTCCTCGTGCAGATCCCCGGCGACGACGACAAAGCGGTGGACGAATGGATCGACAAAGAATTCGGTGACAAGGCGGAGGAATACCGCGCGATCGTGAAAGCGATGCCCGGCGATTACCGCGCCAATGCCACCGTCCATCAGATGGACCTCGGCAACAAGATGATGTACGAACTTGCCTCGAAACAGGGACGAAGGTTCTACTCCTACCTCTTCGGGCCTACCATTCCCGGTGACGACGCCGGATCCTTCCACTCCTGCGACCTCTGGTTCCAGTTCGAGACGCTGATGAAGTGCTGGAGACCCTTCGACGGCCATCACTTCGACCTCTCCAGGAAGATGTGCAACTACTGGACCAACTTCGCCAAAAACGGAGATCCCAACGGCAACGACAAGGACGGCACCCCCATGCCGGAGTGGACGCCCTACACCGAGGCGTCTCCCCATTCCATTCAGTTCTTCGACGAGATCTCCATGGAGGAAGGTCCGGTCTCCCCGAAAGACCGCTTCCTGCTGGACCTGAACCTGAATAAATAAGAAATAAACATACGGAGGAACATATCCATGCTGAGAGAAACTGTAACTGAGCAAGGGCGTGTCCGCGGTGTCGTAGGTACCGACGCCAGGATCACCGTCTACAAAGGCATTCCTTACGCGGCTGACACATCCGGTGACAACCGCTGGAGAGCTCCTCAGCCCGGCCCCAAGTGGGAAGGCGTGCGGGACTGCTCCGAATTCGGTCCCATCACCGTTCAGGCCGTTCCCGGAAAGGATCCCAACGCCTTCTACTCCAAGGAGTGGCACGTGGATCCGGAAGTCCCTATGGGCGAGGACGGACTGCGTCTGAACATCTGGACACCGGCAAAATCCGCGGATGAGAAACTTCCCGTTTTCGTATGGTTCTTCGGCGGCGCCTTCAAGGAAGGCTATGCCCACGAGATGGAGTTCGACGGAGAGCGCCTTGCCAGCCGCGGCATCATCTATGTCTCGGTGGCATACCGCGTGAACATTTTCGGATTCCTCTGCCACCCGGATCTCGTGAAGGAAGCGCCGGAAGCTCCGGCCAACTTCGGCATGCTGGACCAGAGGGCAGGCCTTGAATGGGTCATCCGCAATATCGCCAACTTCGGCGGCGATCCGGGCAACATCACCATCGGCGGACAGTCCGCAGGCGGCGGAAGCGTGTGGAACCACCTCACCTCCCCCGGCAGCAGGAACCTGTTCCAGAAAGCTATCATCCAGTCCGCAGGCGGTCTGGGATTCCGTTACCCGAAGTCCATGTTCGGTTTCCGCTCCTTCACCTTTGAGGACGCCCAGCAGAACGGCGCGAAGTTCCTCAAGGAGGTCCTCGGATGCGACACCATTGCCGAGGCGAGAAAACTGGATGCCCGTGAGATCGAGGAGAAGGTCCTCGCCACCGGCGACATGTTCGGCCCCATCGTGGACGGAAAGTTCATGCTCCAGAGCCAGAACGAAGCCATCCTGAAGGATGAGCTCCCCAGGATCCCGATCCTCATCGGAAACACCACCAACGAATTCATGAACGGTCCCGCAGCGGATGACGAGGAGACCATCGTCAAATGGGCGCAGGACAGCTTCGGCGAATATGCAGACGAGTATCTCGACATCTGCCGCAGAATGGCAGAGGAGACCGGTGAGAGCCTGCGCAGGGTAGCCACGGTGGGCACCTTCGAACTCGGCTCCCAGCTCGCTCTCGAGTGCTTCGCGGATCAGAAGAGGGACATCCACTACTACATCTTCGGACCCACCATCCCCGGTGACGACGCAGGCGCGTTCCATTCCAGCGATCTCTGGTTCATGAGCGAGAACCTCCTCAAGTGCTGGAGGCCCTTCGACGGACATCACTTCGACCTGGCCAGAAAGATGGCCAACTACTGGGCCAACTTCGTGAAGACCGGAGACCCCAACGGAAATGACAAGGACGGCACCCCGATGCTGCACTGGGATCCCTTCACCGCGGAAGACCGCTGCAACATCTTCTTCGGGGATGAGGTCGTCATGGATCACATGCCCTACACCGAGAAGAGAAAGTTCCTGCTTCGTGTGAACGATCTTCGTGAAAAGAAAGACTGAGGGAGGATATACCATGCTGAGAGTCACAAAAACAGAAAACGGTGCGGTCCGGGGTCTCCCCGGCACCAACGCCCGTATCACGGTATTTAAAGGCATCCCCTATGCGGCTCCTCCTGTGGGAGAGCTCCGCTGGCGCGCGCCGCAGCCCGCCAAGGACTGGGACGGCGTGAGGGAGTGTTTCGAGTACGGCCCCATCGCCATGCAGACCACGCCCGGAAAGGATCCTGACGCTTTCTATTCCAAGGAATGGCACGTGGATCCCGAGATCCCCATGAGCGAGGACTGCCTGTATCTGAACGTCTGGACATCCGCCAAGACCGGTGACGAAAAGATGCCGGTCATGATGTGGATCCACGGTGGCGGCATGCAGGAAGGATATGGCCACGAGCAGGAATTTGACGGCGAGCAGTTCGCGAAGCGGGGCATCGTCCTCGTCTCCATCACCTACCGTCTCAACGTCTTCGCCTTCATGGCGCACAAGGAACTGACCGAAGCCCAGCCGGGAGATCCCGCCAACTTCGGACTTCTGGACTGCATCGCGGCCCTCAAGTGGATCAAGCGCAACATCGCCAATTTCGGCGGTGATCCGGACAACGTCACCATCTTCGGCCAGTCCGGCGGCGGACACGCCAGTGAATACCTCACCGCCTCTCCCCTCGCGAAAGGTCTCTTCCGGAGAGCCATCTTCCAGTCCCCGGGATTCGGCGCCCTCGCCCTTCCCAACAGCCGGTTCTTCGGCACCGGGACCAAGGATCTCACCTACGGTGAAGCCTTCGGCCAGGAGTTCCTGGATTACCTCGGCGTAAAGACCATTGAGGAAGCGAGAAAACTGGACGCGAAATATGTCAACGACAAACAGGTGCAGTACCGTGCCGAGACCTTCAAGTTCATGTTCCCCCTGGTGGACAACGTGTTCTGCACGAAAGATCCCAACCAGGCCATGCTGGACGGGGATATGAACGATGTGGACATCATGCTCACCGTCACCGGCGATGAGTTCATGGTGGGACCCATGAACCAGCCTCTGGACGCATGGGTAGAGGAAGCGTTCGGCAAATACGGAGACGAGTTCATGGCGGCGGTCCGCGAGAAAGCCGGCAGCGACGATCCGGAAGCCCTGAAAAAGGCTGCCACCTTCTCCTCCTTCCACGCGGCGAACCTCCTCAGCGGAGAGCTGCTCGCCCACGCCGGAAAGGACGTCTACTTCGAGATCTTCGATCCGGAGATCCCGGGCGACGACGCCGGTTCCTTCCACTCCTGCGACCTGTGGTTCGAGTTCGACAACCTGCGCAGCTGCTGGAGGCCTTTCGACGGGCACCACTACGATATCGCAAGAAAAATGTGCAACTACTTCTCCAACTTCGCCCGCACCGGAGACCCCAACGGCAAGGACGCGGACGGCACCGACATGCCGAACTGGGAGACCTACGGCCACGATCACTTCACCCTGTTCTTCGGGGACGAGATCGAAAAGCTAGAAAAGGAAGATCCGGTCATCCGCGCTGTCGTGAACATCAACCTGAAGAATCTCGGACTTCTTTGATTCAATATTTGCATTCATAAACGGAGGCACAAAATGCTGAGAGAGACCAAAACAGAAAACGGCCGCGTGCGCGGCGTTGTGGGCACCGATGCCCGCATCACGGTATACAAAGGCATCCCCTTCGCGGACACCACAGGCGGTGAGAACCGCTGGCGTCCTCCTCAGCCCGCCAAGGACTGGGAAGGCGTGCGGGACTGCAGCGAATTCGGACCGATCCCCATGCAGCGCATCCCCGGAGAGGATCCGGAGAAGTTCTACTCCAAGGAGTGGCATGTGGACCCCGAAGTCCCCATGGGCGAGGACTGCCTGAGAGCGAACATCTGGACACCTGCCAAATCCACCGACGAGAAGCTCCCGGTCATGATCTGGATCTTCGGTGGCGGACTGCAGGAAGGCTATCCCCATGAGATGGAATTTGACGGCGAGCGCATCGCTTCCCGCGGTGTCATCCTGGTATCCATCGGATACCGTGTAAACGTCTTCGGACTGCTGGCGCACCCCGAGATCACAGCGGAGAACCCGGAAGCTCCAGCCAACTTCTGCTATCAGGACCAGGCGGCGGGCATCGCATGGGTCAAGAGGAACATCGCCAACTTCGGAGGCGACCCGGAGAACATCACCGTCTTCGGCCAGTCCGCGGGCGGCGGCTCCACCCTCACCCAGATGCTCTCCCCCAAGACCAAAGGCCTGTTCCAAAAGGGCATCATCGAATCCATCGGCGGAATGGGATTTGAATATCCTGCACGACCCATGCCCCGCATCACCAGGACGCTGGCGGAACAGGAAAAGGCCGGTGAGGAGGTCTTCAGGCTGCTGGGCGTGAACTCCCTTGCGGAAGCGAGAGCCCTGGACGCCAAGACCCTCTCCGAACGCTACAACAAACTGCCTGTCAGACTCGGTTCCTGCATCGACGGCGTATTCGTCACCAAGCCCAACGATCAGGCCATCCTGGACGGCGACATCCATGTGGACACCTTCATGATCGGCAACACCAAGGACGAGTTCCTGCTGGAGCCGGACGGAGACGCCAAGACCCAGAAGATGTTCGCCTTCGGACAGGTATCCGATACCGGTGAGGAGGAAGAACTGGACGAGGTCACCAAGGTGGACCGCTGGATCGACAAGGTCTTCGGCGAGCACGCTGAGGAGTACCGTGAACTGGTAAAGAAACTGCCCGGCGACTACTATCAGAACGCCTCGGTCAGCCAGATGTGGCTGGGCAATGAGGTGTTCGATGAAGCCGTAGCGAAACAGGGACGTAAGTTCTACACCTACGTCTTCGGTCCCACCATTCCCGGTGACGACGCCGGAGCGTTCCACTCCAGTGACCTGTGGTTCGAGTTCGAGACACTGATGAAGTGCTGGAGGCCATTCGACGGACACCACTTCGATCTTGCGAGAAAGATGTGCAACTACTGGACCAATTTCGCCAAGACCGGTGATCCCAACGGCAACGACAAAGACGGCACTCCGATGCCCACCTGGACTCCCTACACCACCGAGAATCCCTGCTCCATGCGCTTCTATGACGAGGTGTATATGGACAACGGACCCAGCGAGAGGGACCGCTACCTCATCAGCATCAACAGGAAATAAGGTTTTCCATCGTACGGAGGATCAGCTATATGTTACGTATCGCTAAGACAGAGAGCGGTCTGGTACGGGGCATCCAGGGTTCGGATGTCCGCACCACCGTATTCCGAGGCATCCCCTTCGCCGCCGATCCGGTCGGTGAGAACCGCTGGCGGGCGCCGCAGCCGGTAGAGCCCTGGGAAGGAGTCCGGGACTGCATCGAGTTCCCGCCCATCACCGTTCAGAAGGTCCCCGGCATCAACCCGGACGCGTTCTATTCCAAGGAATGGCACTGCGATCCAGAAGTCCCCATGGACGAAGCGGGAAGTCTCGCACTGAACATCTGGACACCCGCCAAGACCGGTGACGAGAAAATGCCGGTCATGGTATGGATCTTCGGAGGCGGATTCCAGGAGGGATACAGCCATGAAATGGAGTTTGACGGCGAAGCCATGAACCGCAGAGGCGTCATCCTGGTATCCATCCCCTACCGTCTCAACGTTTTCGGATTCCTCTGCCACCCGGATCTCACGAAAGAAGATCCGGAACACCCGGCGAACTTCGGCCTTCTGGACCAAAACTACGCCCTGGCGTGGGTAAAGCGGAACATCGCCAACTTCGGCGGCGATCCGGACAACATCACCATCTTCGGACAGTCCGCCGGCGGCGGCTCCACCATGTTCCAGTGCACCTCCCCTCAGAGCAAGGGTCTCTTCAGGAGAGCCATTGCCCAGTCTGCGGGAGGCATCCCCACCACCTATCCCCACTGCTTCATCCCCGTGGCGGAGCAGCTGGAGGTCGCCGAGGAGAGAGGCGTGCGCTTCCTGCACGACTGGCTCGGCGTGGACACCATCGAGGAAGCAAGGAAGCTGGACTGGAGATTCATCGAGGAGCAGTACATCAAATCCCGCGTCCGCTTCACCGCTACGGTGGACGGCAAGTTCATCCCGGATCAGTGGTATGAACTGGCGATGAGAGGAGAACTGAATCCCGAAAAACTCATGCTGGGAAACACCAACAACGAATTCATCTACCGCCCGGGCGATGATCCGGAGCAGTGGCTGAAGGACAGCTTCGGGGAGCACGCCGAGCAGTACCGCAAGGCATGCGCAGGAGATCTGAACAAAAAGATCCTGGGCTTCGACCTGACCGAGAAACTGCTCTGCGAGGCCATGGCGGAAGCGGGACGTCCCGCGTACTACTACACCTTCGGGCCCACCATACCCGGTGATAATGCGGGAGCCTATCACAGTTCCGAGCTATGGTTCACCTTTGAGACGCTGAACAAGTGCTGGAGGCCCTTCGACGGCCACCATTACGATCTGGCAAGAAAGATGGCCAACTACTGGACCAACTTCGCCAGAACCGGCGATCCCAACGGTCCCGATCAGGACGGCACGCCCATGCCGGAGTGGAAGACCTACTCCCGTGAGGAGCCCAATCAGATGCTCTTCTACGATGAGGTGAAAGCGACCGACGAGCTGTCCGATCAGACAGCCTGCCTGCTGGACATCAACCGCTATCTGATCCACGACGCCGAAGGAAGACAGGCCAATCTGGATCTGTCCTACTCCCCCACCGTGGGCAACGGAAAATACGGAAAAGCCCATCCGTGACGAGCGGAACCGCCTATCCGTGATCAAAAACGTCATTACGATTTGGAGGAAATAACATGTTACGTATTGCAAAGACCGAAAGCGGCCTCGTGCGCGGTATCCAGGGTTCGGATGTCCGCACCACCGTTTTCAAAGGCATCCCCTTCGCCGCCGACCCGGTCGGTGAGAACCGCTGGCGCGCGCCGCAGCCGGTAGAGCCCTGGGAAGGGATCCGGGACTGCATCGAGTACGCCCCGATCACCGTTCAGAAGGTCCCCGGCATCGATCCGAACGCGTTCTATTCCAAGGAATGGCACTGCGACCCTGAAGTCCCCATGGACGAAGCGGGAAGCCTTGCCCTCAACATCTGGACACCTGCAAAGACCGGCGACGAGAAGCTGCCTGTCATGGTGTGGATCTTCGGCGGCGGCCTGCAGGAAGGCTACTGCCACGAGATGGAGTTTGACGGAGAAGCAATGAACCGCAGAGGCGTCATCCTGGTCTCCATCGCCTACCGTCTCAACGTCTTCGGATTCCTCGCCCACCCCGACCTCTGCAAGGAAGATCCGGAACATCCCACCAACTTCGGTCTGCTGGATCAGAACTACGCCCTTGCATGGATCAAGCGCAACATCGCCAATTTCGGCGGTGACCCGGACAACATCACCATCTTCGGCCAGTCCGCAGGCGGCGGCTCCACCATGTATCACTGCACCTCCCCCAAGAGCAAAGGCCTCTTCCAGAAGGCCATCGCCCAGTCCTGCGGCGGCGTAGTGACCAAATACCCGAGATGCTTCATGCCTATCGCGGATCCCATGGATGTCGCCCTTGAGAAAGGCGTTCACTTCGTGAAGGACGTCCTCGGATGCGACAGCATCGAGGAAGCCAGGAAACTGGACTGGAGATTCATCGAGCAGAAATACCACGAGGAGCACCAGTTCTTCAACGCGGTCATCGACGGCAAGTTCGTCCCCGCCCAGTGGTATGAGCTGGCCATCCAGGGTCAGATGAACCCCGAATACTTCATGACCGGAAACACCAACAACGAGTTCTTCCTGCTGCCGAGAGGCGACAAGGAACAGTGGCTCAAGGACAACTTCGGCGAGCACGCCGAGGAATACAGAGCGGCCTGTGACGGCGATATCGACAAGAAGATCGTCGGCTTCGACCTCACCGAGAAGCTCATGTGCGAAGCCCTGGCAGACAAGGGTCACCCCGCCTACTATTACACCTTCGGACCCACCATTCCCGGTGACGACGCAGGCGCCTTCCACAGCTCCGAGCTCTGGTTCACCTTCGAGACGCTCCACAAGTGCTGGAGGCCTTTCGACGGTCACCATTATGATCTTGCCCGCAAGATGTGCAACTACTGGACCAACTTCGCCAAGACCGGCAACCCCAACGGCCTGGATCAGGACGGAACTCCGATGCCGGAGTGGAAGACCTATTCCCGCGAAGAGCCCAACCAGATGCTCTTCTTCGACGAGGTAAAGACCACCACCGAACTGACCAAACAGACCGAATGCCTGCTGGCTCTCAACCGCTTCCTCCTCAATGATGAAGAGGGACGCAGCAAGAACGAGGCTGACGCCGGAAAGACCGAGCTGCACAACAACGCGAGAGGCTGATCGCTTCTCACGCAATGATCTGCTTCACCGGAGAAGTTTTTTCACTATTCTCCTTTGGGAAAACGCCGTGCCAGCCACACGGCGCTTTTCCCTAGAAGGGAAGAAATCTTCCCTTCTGGGGAAAGGCTGTTCAGGCGTATACTAGAGAAAAAGCAGGAGGTTGTCCCCATGAGAAAAGCGAAACTGGTACTGGACAAGGACTATGTCATCTCAAAGGTGGATCCCAGGATCTACGGTTCCTTTGTGGAACATCTGGGAAGGTGCGTCTATACCGGCATCTACGAGCCCGGCCATCCCGAAGCCGATGAGGAAGGCTTCAGGAAGGATGTTCTGGAGCTGGTGAAAAAACTGAATGTACCCATCGTGCGCTATCCCGGCGGCAACTATGTATCCGGATTCCGTTGGGAAGATTCGGTCGGTCCCAAGGAGGACCGCCCGAAGCGGCTGGATCTCGCCTGGAAGACTACCGAGCCCAATGAGGTGGGACTGCATGAGTTCGCCTCCTGGGCGAAAAAGGCGGGCACCGATGTCATGTACGCGGTAAACCTGGGAACGAGAGGCCCCGCGGATGCCCAGGCTCTCGTGGAATACGCGAACCACAAGGGAGGCAGCGCCTGGAGCGATCTGCGCATCCAGAACGGCGCGAAGGATCCCTTTGATATCAAACTCTGGTGTCTCGGAAACGAGATGGATGGCCCCTGGCAGATGGGCCAGAAGACCGCCATGGAATACGGCCGCATCGCCAATGAGGCCGCGAAGATGATGAAATGGACCGACGACACCATCGAGGTGGTGGCATGCGGCTCCTCCAGTTCCGAGATGGCAACCTTCGGGCAGTGGGAATACACCGTCCTGGATCAGTGCTACGACAACGTGGACTATGTCTCCCTGCACCGCTACTATGGCAATCCCCACAACGACACCGACGATTTCCTCGCCTCCACCATGGACCTGGACAACTTCATCAAGACCGTTGCCTCCATCTGTGACGCAGTCAAGGGAAAGAAGCGCAGCAGCAAACAGGTGAACCTGTCCCTGGATGAATACAACGTATGGTATCACTCCAACGCACAGGATCAGGAGCTCTACAAGAGGGAACCCTGGGGCACCGCCCTTCCCTTGCTGGAGGATGTCTACAACTTCGAGGACGCCCTTCTCGTGGGGCTCATGCTCATCACCATCCTCAAGAACGCGGACCGGGTAAAGGTCGCCTGCATGGCCCAGCTGGTGAACGTCATCGCCCCCATCATGACAAGACCTGGCGGCGGCGCCTGGGCACAGACCATCTACTGGCCGCTTCTCCAGGCCAGCACCATGGGACGCGGCACCAGCCTTCTGCCCCTCCTCACCTGCGACAAAAAGGACACCAGCCACTACACCGACGTCCCGATGGTGGACGCGGCGGCGGTGCTTCAGGACAGCGGCGACCTGGTGATCTTCGCCGTGAACCGTGACCTGAAGGAAGACACCGAACTGGAGTGCGACCTGAGAGCCTTCGGCTCCTTCCGCAGCGCCACCCAAAGCGTTCTCCACCACGACGACGTCAAGGCCGTGAATACCGAGAAAGACCCCGGAAATGTGGTCCCGAAGGAGATCCCCGTCTCCCTGAAGGACGGAAAGGTCATCCTCCCCGCAGCGTCCTGGAACGTGATCCGTCTTTCCCGCTAAAATCCCACTTTTTGTGTTTCTCATCTTTAAGTGGTATGATGAGGACGCAAGAAAACGATCCAAAGTCATCTTACCCTCATTTAGGAGAAACAATTAATGGAAGATCCATTTGAAGTACTGGAGAGTCTCTTCTCTATAGGAGACACGGAGACACTGCTCGGAAGCGCTACCACAGCTCTGCGGGAGTTCCCGGATGATCCCGAGATCCTGGCGTACCGCGCCTACGCGAAATTCGCTGAGACCATCCGCCTGTACAAGGCGGAATGCGAAGATCTCATCCGGAAATCCAGCGAAAAAGCAGCCAATTTCCTGTTCAAGAGAGTATTTCTCGGTAGAGACGAGTTTTACAGCGACAAGATCCACGAGCAGTATTATAAGCAGATCGAGGCGGATACCGATTCCCTGATCGCCGCACTTGTGGCCATGCCGGAAGAATACCCCCTGATCCAGGAGCTCGCGGCGGCAGCTGTCCGTCTCCTCCTTGAGCCTGCCAGTGAAGAAATGAAAGAGATGCGCTATCTGCTCTCCGCGGATGATACCTACGCCGAACTTCTACTGCGCTTCATGGACAAGACCGACCTGGAGGAGGCAAAAGCGGCATATCTGGCCGCCTATCCGAAGAAAAAGGACCGCCTCCCGAATCAGGAGAAGATCCTCGCTTCCATCGAAAAGCAGCTTGCCTGACAATTCCATACGAAAAGTCCCTGCCGGATCCTAAAAAACGGCAGGGGCTTTCTGTTTTCTTTTCTGTGAATGCTATTCTGTTTTCTCCAGCTTGCTCTCATACTGAAGCAGGCATCGCATCATCCGTTCCGCAGTATCGTAACTGACCTTTCTGCTGTCTCCATTTTTGAGCCAGCTGTTAATATTCCCGGGATTGAGCCCAACTTTCCTTTTCTTCCCTCGGTCATTCTCCCTTGTATTCGCGGATGAAATCCATAAACAGCCGCACGCCCTTCTCCAGCGCCTCCACGGGAATGCGCTCGTCCGCCCGGTGTCCCATGTTGGTCACCCAGTACGGGAAGTAGAACGGCATGATGCGGTATACATTGTCGCAGACATTGTAATAATTCTTGGAGTCGGAAGCTCCCAGCTGGATATACGGAACCATAACGGTACCGGGATAATACTCCTCCACCAGATCCTCCAGTGTACTGAAGGCGACGGTGTCGCTGGGCGATACCGGGGACGCCTCGCTTCCACCCTTGTAGATCTTCACCTTGGCTCCGGTGCCCTCGCACAGCGCCTCCAGATGCCTCTTCACGCTCTCCACCGTATCTCCTGGGATGAGGCGGGAATTCATGATGATGTGTGCCTCCTGTGGCAGAACGTTGTCCTGGGGAGATCCGCTCGCCATAGTCAGTGCAGTAGTGGACTGGACGAAGGGCTTGATGGAGCTGATGCCGGACAGCACCTTCGGGATAATGGGACGGAAAACGGCCTTGTTCGCCAGAAGGAACCTGGCACCGAAGCTTTTCATGTAGGGTGCCGCAATGGTCAGCATCTTCTCCACCGCGGGATTGAGCACCGGCTTCATCCAGTTGTTCTCGATCTTCTGCGCAGCGGCGCATACCATTCCGAGTGCCGTATGTTTCGGAGGTCTGGAGGAGTGTCCTCCCTCGTCCTCCGCGTAGATGTCAAAACTGACGAATCCTTTCTCCGAGACGCCCACCGCACAGACCTTCTTGTCTATCCCCAGGGCCTCCCCGTCGGTGATGGCGCCGCCCTCATCAATGACACAGTCCAGACGGATGCCTCTCTCCTCCAGGATGGCGGACAGCCGGTCCGCGCCGATGCCGGCAGGCTGATCCCCCACTTCCTCATTGCAGCCGAAGAGCAGGTACACGTCCTGCTTCGGGGTAAATCCTTCCTTAATCAGACGCTCGCAGGACTCCAGCACCGTGATGAACTGGCACCGCATATCCAGGGTGCCTCTGCCCCAGATATATCCGTCCGCGATGGTACCGGAGAATGGCGGGTAGGTCCACTCGCTGACCGGCTCCACCGGCACTACATCCAGGTGGCCCAGGAACGCGATGGGATTCCTTCCCTCCTCCGTTCCCTTCCAGCGGAGCATGAGGCTGTACTTCTCCACAACCTCAAGTTCCATCGTGCTGAAGACACCGGGATAGGTCTTTTTCAGATACTCATGCATCTCCAGGAACTTGCTCCAGTCGGTGAGGGACGGATCGTTGTGGGATACCGTCTCGATATGGATCGCCCCGATCAGGTGGTCATTGACCTCCTTCTGGAGCTGCTCATCTACCACGTAGTCGGATCCGGCGTCCGGATCGGTCTCTTTCCTCCCGTTTCTGGTGAACAGCACCGTGTTCAGGACAAGATATGCGACAAACAATGCGAGCACAATAAGAACTGCCATAAGATCTCCTCCGCTTCTGTTTCAACGCTATAAATCGGTGAAACGTATGATTTGTCATAAGATTACTACATCCCGTGTCAATTCTCAAGGATGAGCGACAGGGGCTGGGATGTACTCCGTGGTTTTCGCAGAAGGCGGTGCCCTTCATCCGAATATTGCTTTTATCATATAATCTTCGCAATTATACTTGCGATTTTCCCATGATCTTTGCAAGTTTTCTTGCGTTTTTCATATGAATTTTGCAGGTTTTCTTGCGTTTTTCATATGAACTTTGCAAGTTTGACTGCGTTCCCCCCTGGTTTTCACAAGCAATGTGACAAAATCCTCACCTCTGACAACTCTGAAATATCAGTCATATTACAGCATATAATAAAGAATATTTCTTGCTATCTTCTTTATTATTCATTATACTTAATGTAGTTTAGCATGCTTCGATATGGAGGATAATTCGATGAGCAAACCTGTCAATGTGAATTTTAAGCTTGATGAGGATGTGAAGAAAGGGATGGAGAACGCATGTTATGACATGGGTCTAACTCTAAGCGCAGCCTTCACGATCTATGCGAAAAAAGTTGCCCGCGAAAGACGTATTCCCTTTGAGGTCTCTGCGGACCCTTTCTACAGTGAAGCAAATCAGGCAGAGCTAAAGTCACGTGTAAGTGATATGAAAGCAGGCCAAAATATTCATGAGCATGATTTGATCGAGGAAGACTGATGCGGAAGATCTGGCACGACAAAGCCTGGGAAGAATACATACGTTGGCAAAGCTTAGACAAGAAAACACTCAAAAGGATCAATCGTCTTCTTGAAGATATTGACCGCAATGGATACCAATGTATTGGGAAGCCGGAACCTCTCACCGGAGAACTCTCCGGTTTCTGGAGCGTACGTATCGATGAGAAGAACCGTATCGTTTTTCGGATTGAAAACAATACCTTGGAGATCGTCCAGTGCGGCACGCATTACGGTGACCATTAACTCTCTGCCTTAAATATCACAACATGTACAGAGCCTCTCATCTCAATGATGGGAGGCTCTTCCTGTATATCTGCGTATCTTTCACTGCTGATATACTGCTCATTTGTACATTTCATCCGGCTAATGTGTACAACTATCCAGCGATATATGGTCACCTTGTCAAGATTCTTATTACAACTTTATGCAACTTGCTCTTTGATTTCTCATACAACTTTAGATATACTTATCTTAGACAATTAGGTACTAAATCTTATATAAGGAGCATAAACGAGATGAAGGATTTCTCCAGACTTGACAAGCTGATCCACGATTTCGTGGACAAGGGCAGCGTTCCGGGCTGTTCCGTAGCAGTGCTGCAGAACGACGAAGTGATCTTCCACGGTGAAGCAGGCTACGCCAACCGGGAAAGAAAGGAACCGATCACCATCAATTCCATGTTCAGCCAGGCGTCCACCACCAAGTTGTTCACCTACGCCATCATGGGAATGCTGTATGAGGAAGGCAAGTTTCTCTTCTCCGATCCGGTATCCGACTATCTCCCCGAGTGGAAAAACACCAAAAAATATGTGGTCCTGCCCAACGGCGAAGTTACCGTACAGCCCCTGGATCACCCCATGACCGTCCGCAACGCTGTCGCCATGATGTGCGGCATGCCCTACTGCATGGTGCCGGCAATGGACCCCGTGACACCGACACTGGCCGCCATGAGCAAGGAGATCGCGGAGCTTCAGAAGGACGGTCCCTCCACACTGAGGGATGAGGTCCGTGTCATGGCAAACGCACCCATCATGTTCGAGCCCGGTTCCCACTGGCAGTACGGCTTCGGAAGCGAGATCACCGGCGCCATCGTGGAGGAACTGGAAGGCAAGGCGCTGAGGGACGTCTTCAAGGAAAGAGTCATCGATCCTCTGGAACTTGCCCACACCGACACTTTCGTCCATGACTGGAACAAGGAATTCATCGTTACCACATACGGCAAGAAGGGTCCGGGAGAATTCGAGCCCGTCAACAGCTACGGCGCCAACGATCCTGCCACCGTTCCCTACGGAGCCAGGGTCAACCTGCTGACCTCCTCGAGGGATTTCGCGGTGTTCATGCAGATGCTGGCCAACGGCGGCACCTACAAGGGCAGGAAATATCTGGGAGAAGGGACCGTCAACATGCTCCATGAGAGCCAGCTGGACGCTGTCTCCTACAAGGATTTCACCAACGATTACCTTGCCGGTTACGGATACGGCCTCGGATTCCGCACCCTGGAGACACAGAAGTACGGACACAACGGACACCTGGGATGCTTCGGATGGACCGGCGGTTCCGGCATCTGGGCAGAAGCGGATCCGGTGGCGAAAGCTTCCATCGTCTACATGCACAACATGTTCCCCAATGAAGAACTCTATCATCATCACAGAGTGCGCGCCGTTGCTTACGGCTGCCTGCTCTGATACGAAGGAGGAAATCAATGGCACAATTTGACAAACTGGACCGGCTCCTCGACCAATTCGTCGAGGAAGGGCTTCCCGGCTGCGCCATGCAGATCGTGAAGAACGGCGAGACCATCTATGAGAAGTACGCCGGCTACGCCGACCTGGAGAACAAAAAGCCCGTGACCAGGGACTCCCTGTTCCGTCAGGCTTCCCTCTCCAAGATCCCGCTCTACACAGCGGCAATGAAACTGTATGAGCTGGGTAAGTACAATCTCACCGATCCCGTATCGGATTATCTCCCCGAATGGAAGGACCTGAAGAAATTCCACCGCAAACCCAATGGCGAGATGGAGATCGTTCCGGTGGAGCGCCCCATGCGCATCGAGGATATCCTTTCCATGAAATGCGGGCTCCCCTACTGCAACAGCATGGAGTACACCGAGGATCCCACCCTCAAGTCCATGCAGGAGATCATGAAGCCCCTGTGGGCAAAGGGACATTTCACCGTGCAGGAGCACATCGCCGCCATGTCCAAGGCCACCCTGGCCTATGATCCCGGCACACACTGGACCTACGGATTCTCCAGCGAGATCACCGCTGCCCTTCTGGAAGTGGTGTACGGCAAGGATATCGATACCACCATCCAGGAACTGATCTTCGATCCTCTCGAGATGGACACCACCCGTTCGCACTTCTTCGGGGATGCCCAGGAGCGCATGGTGAAACTGTACGCCTGGAACGACGACGGCACGGTCAGCGAGACCCACATCCCGCTGGACGACAAGCACCTGCCGGGCGAGGAACACATGGCTGGCTGGCCGAGATACTTCTCCAACGTCAATGACTACTCCAAGCTCTTCGGCATGCTGGCCAACGGCGGTGTTTACAAGGGCAGACAGATCATCGGACGCAAGACCATCGATCTGATGCGTGCAAACGGTCTCCAGGGAGTCCAGCTTGAGGACTTCCAGAGCGACGCATACCCCTACAACGCAGGCTACGGCTACGGATACGGCGTACGCACCCTCATCGACAAGGCGGGCGGAAACCACAACGGGTCCCTCGGAGCATTCGGATGGACCGGCGGTTTCGGAACATGGGGCGAAGCGGATCCTGAGGAGGGCGTCGCCATCGTCTACATGCACAACACCCTTCCGGACAAGGAACTCTACTATCACCACCGCATGCGCACCGTAGCGTACGGATGCCTGGACTAAGAAGGAGGAGCGAAAGATGTCGAATTTCAAAGATCTGGACGCCCTTTTACAAAAATACGTAGATGACGGTCTGCCGGGATGCGGCATGGTCATCGCGAAGAAGGGCGAGATCCTTTATGAGAAATACTTCGGCTACGCCGATGTGGAAAACAAGGTGCCGCTGGAGCAGAAACACCTGTTCCGCCAGGCTTCCCTGACCAAGGTGGCCATGTACACCACCGCCATGATGCTCTATGAGCAGGGCAAGTTCCTCATGACCGACCCCATCTACGAGTATTTCCCGGAGTGGAAGAACACCATGAAACGGGTGACCCTTCCCAACGGCAAGGTGGAGATCGTCCCGGTGGAACACCCCATCACGGTCAAGAACATCATGAACATGACCTGCGGGCTTCCCTATCACATGATCATGGGAAACATCCCGCTGAGGAACCCCGTCTCCGAATCCATGGGACACTACATGGAGCCTCTGTTCAAGAAGGGCCACTTCACCCTGAGGGAACAGATCGCCGCCATGTCCCAGGTACCGATCGCCTTTGAGCCGGGCGAGAGATGGCTCTACGGATTCGCCAGCGAGCTGACCGCCGGACTCATCGAGGCCGTGGGCGGAAAGCCGGCGGAGAAGGTCATCAAGGAGATGCTCTTCGAGCCCCTGCAGATGAACACCACCGCCAACTATCTGGAAGGCGACATGGGCGAGAGACTGGTCAAGAACTACGTCCTCGCTCCCGGAAAGAAACTGGGCGATGAAGGCGCTCTCGTGATCCGCGACGACTCCATGATGGTCGGACCTCTCGGAACGGTCAACGGATTCTCCCGCGTGGTCACCAACCCCAGCGACTACACCCACCTCATTCAGATGCTGGCCAACGGAGGCAAGTGGAACGGCGAACAGATCATGGGAAGAAAGACCATCGACCTGATGCGCACCAACACCATCTCCCAGGAACTGATCGATCAGGATCTGGCCAACAACTATCTGTGCGGCTATGGTTACGGATACGGCGTCCGCTGCCTGATGGACAAGCACGTGGGACACAGCAACGGATCCCTCGGACAGTTCGGATGGACCGGCGGCTCCGGCACATGGGGCGAGGCGGATCCCTCTGAGGGAACCTCCATCGTATACATGCACAACCTGCAGCCCAACCTGGAGGAGTACCACCACCTGCGCATGCGCGCCGTGGCCTACGGATGCCTCTGATATCATTCACAAAACGGAAGCGATTCCGCCTCAATAACAGGAAAGCCGGGACAGGAACTGTCCCGGAGAAAGGAAAATTATCATGAATATTCCTGAGAAGTTTCTTGAAAATCAGGTCTTTGATTCCCGCGCCATCGGGTTCAACCGTCAGCTGATCCCCAATATGATCCTCGGCGGACAGTATGAGGGCAATCCTGTAGGCTACAAGGTGTTTCCGGACGGTAAGGTATGGGTCACCCTCTACGGCCCTACCGCCAAAGAAGTGCTGGCTGGATATCCTGCCAACCCCGGCGAAACGGAAGATCACTATGTCGCCCTGACCAAACAGGAAGACGGCATGTGGACCGGCACCATCCAGTACGATGAGCCCGGCCTGAAACAGCTCCTGTTCTTCGTGGACGGAGTGCGCGTTGTCAACCCTCTGGCTCCCATCGGATATGGCTGGGGCTACGGAATCAACTACATCGAGGTCCCGGATCCGGATCAGGACTACCTGCTCATCAAGGATGTCCCTCACGGCACCGTTTCCCAGGATTACTTCTTCTCCGAAGTGACCGGTGAATGGGAATGCTGCTATGTCTACACCCCTCCGAAATACAGGGAAGAGACCGATAAGAAATACCCGGTCCTCTATCTGCAGCACGGCGGCGGCGAGAACGAGGCATGCTGGACCCACCTCGGCAAGGTGAACTTCATCATGGACAACCTCCTGGCGGAAGGCAAGGCGGTACCGTTCATCATCGTCATGAACAACGCCATGATGCAGGTCAACAAGGACGGCAAGCCGAGACTGGCCAACTGGGAATACAACGAGATGGTCCTCAAGGATTCCATCCCCTACATTGAATCCCACTACCGCGTCATCGCGGACAAGAAGCACCGCGCCATCGCCGGCCTGTCCATGGGTTCCCTCCTCTCCGGAGAGATGATCATGGCGCACTATGATGTCTTCGGTTCCGCCGGTCTCTTCACCGGCTACACCTATCCGAGACTCCCAGGAATGGGCGGAAAGACCCAGGACGAGCAGCTCAAGGCGCTGGATGACGCCGAGACCTTCAACCGGGAAGTCAACCCCTTCTTCGGCGCCATCGGCGACCACGAGACCTCCCTCCCTCTCTTCGAGAAAGAGAGAGAATACTGCAAAGAAAAAGGGATCAACTACATCCAGAAGATCTACCCCGGATACCACGAGTGGCGTGTATGGAGAGCAGCTTTCCACGACTACGCGCAGATGGTATTCAAGAACGTCTGATACTCCAGAGAATGTTTCTCCTTTGTTTAGCGAAGATGCGGCGGGCATGTTGCCTGCCGCATCTTCCCTTTCTGTCAGACCGACTGTTCCGTTTTTCTTACCGGGGGGATCAGAGATCATTCTCTTTCAGCACACGATCCTCCGGATACTCCATGCTGTACCACATCCCGTTCACGATCTCGCCTTTCTCCTTCAGGACAAATATCGCGGGATCGCTGAGAGAGAACCTCTTCCTCTTTGCGATAAATGACCATGCATGCTCCCATTCACTGCAGCAATCCACTTCCGGATCCATTTCCAGCGCCAGCTTTCTGGCTTTTTCGTATGTGATCATTTCTCTCTTTTCCCCTTATTTCCTTTCTTTATAATCCTTGTCGATCGCCTCGAAGACCGATCCGGTCTCAAAGTAGGCCTCCCTCTCCGCCCGGTCCATCTTTCTCATCTTTCCCACCACATTGCTCAGGACATCGTAGTTGAGGCGTGTACCAGTTGTATCGCTGTGGTAATTTGCGGAGTGGCCTCTGCGGATGCCCAATCTTCCGGATTCCTTCGCGGCATCGATGTTGGCTCCGAGAAAGATGAACTCCCAGTGGTACTCCTCCTGCTCCCTTGTGATCATGCGGCGAACCTTGTCGTAGGTATACATCCGGCTGGCGTTCTCCATGCCGTCCGTGGTGATGACGAAGATGGTCTTTTCAGGACGGTCTTCCTCCCTGGCATATTTGTGGACGTTGGCGATGTGGTGGATCGCTCCTCCCACCGCGTCCAGGAGGGCGGTGCATCCCCTCACATAGTACTGCCTGTCAGTCATGGGCTCTACCTTCTCGATGGGTACCCGGTCATAGATGACCTCGCTGTAGTCGTCGAAGAGGACCACCGAGACCAGCGCCTCCCCCTCCTCTTTCTTCTGCTTTTCGATCATGCTGTTGAAGCCTCCGATGGTATCCGCTTCAAGGCCGGACATGGAACCGCTGCGGTCCAGGATCATCACGAGTTCTGTAAGATTCTTTTTCATATTAATTATCTCCTTTCGCTCTCTGTTGATCCCATTCTACCTGCAGAAAAGCAGCCCCGGGTCGCTCGCAAGGCGACATCCTGAGGCTGCTCTTATATCTGTATTATAGTGTCTGGATCAGAATGAACCGATGGCCGGAAGATCCTGATCGAAGAGGTATGCATTCACCTTAAACAGGTCATATTCCCCGCTGCGGATAAAGTACTCCACGATAATATCGGAAAGGTTTCCCGGAGAGAGGGCGTACCCTGCCCTTCTGAGGAGATCCGTCGTCTCGTCGATGTTGAGCCTCAGCGCGAAGGCAAGAGCAAGAACCGTGCTCTTCTTGGGGTTGTAATTTTTGTCATTGCGGATCTTGGAAAAAAGTTTCCGGTCCAGATTCGCCCGGTGATACACCTGGGGATCGGTCAAGCCGCTCTTATCGATAAGGCGGAACAGCGTCGGCTGGAATCCATCCTCCCTGTTGCGCATCAGTTCTTCCAGGGATTGCTTCGGAGAGATCGAACTGTGGACGATATGCTGCGGTCGTCTTTCCCTTTCGGAAGACACGGGAGCACCGACGGGAATCTCCGTATACGGTCCCTCTGCTTTCTCCTCAGAGATGGATCCATAAACAGCCGGTTCTCTTCTTCTGCGCTCTCTCCATCTTATGTCCGTTTCCAGACGTTCCCGTTCTCTTTGAGAGTATCCGTGAAATCCGTATTCTTCCCGTGTCTGCTCCGCAACATAGTGTTCGGTGATGTACTGTTTGACATCGTCCACCAGCTCTTTGGACAGTTCGAAGGAGGAGCGGTCCAGGACCACAAGAGTCACTTCCATCTCATGGTCTTCCAGGAAAGCGGAGATCTCCCGAAGAGCGATATCCAGCGCCTTGTCCTTCGGGAATCCGTATACTCCGGTGGAGATGAGCGGGAACGCAATGCTCTCGCATCCCAGTTCCGCTGCCTTGTTCAGTGTCTTGCGGTAGCAGGAAGCCAGGGCATCCAGCTCACCGTTTCCGCCGCCGTACCATACCGGACCGACGGTGTGGAAGATGTATTTGGCTTTGAGGTTGAACGCGGGCGTGACTGCCACATTCCCTACGGCGATGTCCCCGATTTTCTTTCTTTCCGCCAGGAGCTGCTCCGCTCCTGCTGCCTTGTAGATGGCACTGTCCGTGCCGCTGGCATAGATCGGCCTGGGGTTCGCTGAGTTGACGATCCCGTCCGCGGTTACTTTGGTGATGTCATGTCTGATGATCTGAAACGGCATATTCGATCCTTTCTCTTTGTCTCTCTTTTTCTGCTTCTGCTATTCGATACGGGAGATTCTATACTATCTTCATTATACTCCTTATCAAAGAGTACAGGCTTTTTCCGGATCTCCGTTAGCGGAAAAAGGCCGCCATTCATATGATACGACGCAGATCCCGATTTTCCTTTTTTCGCTCTTTGGCGGTCCGTCCGGGAGGAAAAGAATCATCGGTGACAACGAAGATACATCTCTCAGATGACTTCTGCAAGCAGTACCCGGGACTTGATTTCCGGGCTGTTTTGGATGTCCAATTCCACGAATTATTTCTTCTTTTCCGGTGGTCCGACGCTTTGTTTTCTGTGAGTGGCATACAGAGCGTATTATTGTCCAAAATATTACTTTTGGTATATAATTGGTGGAGCGGTATTGCTATATCTATAATGTATAAGAATGGAGGTAAGTACTATGCGTAGTATTCTCGTTTCTACTATGGCGCCTATTTTGCTCATTTTCACCATCGCCGATGCATTCTCGATCTACCAGCTCTTCCATTCTTACCGCCGAAAACGGAACCGGACCGCCCTCCTGGTAGCGATCCTCTGTATCGGTCTTTTCTATGACTCCCTGATCCTCACTCTCGGCGCTGTCCTTCCCTACGGAGGGCTTCTGAAAGGGCTGAGCCAGCTGCGGTATGTCCTCCACGCTGCCCTCATTCCCCTCCTCCTTCCCATCTGCGCGCTTGCGCTTACAGAGAAGGAGAAAGTGATCAAGGGAAGCTACATCCTGATGGCGATCATCTCCGCCTTCGGTCTCTATTCCGGATTTTCTGTCGTGACCGAACCGGTGACCGTCGGTGCGATCCGCCGTTACGCCCAGTCCGATCTCACGCCCGCCTTTGCCGACACCCTGACCCAGATGTTGAACGTGGTCCCCGTATTCTTTATGATGGGCATCGGGATCTATCTGTGGATCAAGAAAAAGAACCCGCACATGTTTCTGTCAGGATTCTTCATGTTCCTGTTCACCATGCTGGGCATCTTCCTCGGAAAGGATCCCGGCGGAGACCCGAAGCAGAGCCTCATGTTTTACATTAGCATGTATGGCGAGAGCCTAATGGTATTCTTCCTCTATTTGTTCATCAAAAAAGTGGACAAGGAAGCTGATAAGGATTGATGTTTTCCTCCATATGAAATCCCTTGTAAGGCGTTCGCCATACAAGGGATTTCTATTAATGCAGTATCTTCAGTCGATCTCGATATCCAGTCCTGACAGGAGACTGAGCGCTTCCGGTGATGAAAACTTCGCTTCTTTCAGTTTGTTGTTGAAAATATCGACGGCGTATCCGGATGCGTTCCGGAGATCCGCTTTCCTCAGGTCACAGAATGCGAAGGAAGTGCCATTGAGGTCGCAACCCTTAAAGGAAACGCCTTCCATGTCGCAGTCCTCAAAGGAGCATTTGGTGAACCGGTTTCCTGAAAGATCCATCTCCCTGAAATCCATACCATGGAAACTGCAGTATTTGAGATTGCAGTCCTCAAGGGAACTGACCGGATCCTGGATATACTCGTCTGAAACAAAACTCGCGAAATCCACGCTGATGAGAGAGCAGTACCGGAACGTGCAAAAGCGCATATCGGTGTATCTGCTCTGTGGCATGACGAAGGAGCAATTGTGGAAGATGCAGTTGTGTATCCTGCAGTGATCAAAGGTGGTCGCATCAAAGACGCAGTCTTCGAAGGTACAGTCTTCGTATACCATGCCTTTCAGCGTTTCCGAGCGATATCTGAGACTTTTCAGTTCCTTAGCAACGATTGGTTCCATGCGCATCTGTTCCTTCTGATTAAATGATCACTATAAGTCCAGTTACAATCATACCTTATTGAGGAATTCATGCACAATGGAAAGGATGGTATAAAAAGAGAGTCTCCCCCCCAAAAGGAAGACTCTTGATTATATAGACAGCGCCTTACGTGTCATATCACATTGCTATATTGTTTGGCTATAAAGTACACCTTGTCCCGCAGTACTCACACTTTATCGACTCGCCCTGAAAACCATGGATCGTTGCGCCACAGCCAGGGCACTTTCCGGACACTTCTTTTTTAGGGACAAAACTCCCCATGGCATCTGCGAAAACACCTACCGTCCCCTTCAATCCTTCAGCTATCTTTTTCGCTCCGAATATGGCGTTGGCATCGTTGTAAATAGAATTCGAAGATGCTCCATTTACTGCTTCATTAATTGCGTTGGCCATTTTCTTGAAGTTTCCTGCTGTATATCCGTCCGAAATAATCGCTTCCTCTCCTGTATCGAGAAACAGCCTCAATACGGGGTTTTCACCAAATTTCGTCTCGACTTTTACCTGGACCTGGCCATTGTATGTCTTCAATGAATGGAGAGGATATACATATGTGTTCCCTTGTTTGAAAATTGAACCCTTTCCTACAAATACAACAGCTTTATTGGTGAGTATCAGATCCCCTGCTTCGCCAAAAGGAGCTCTGCCTCCCCTTCTGACCTCTGAGACCTTAAACAACTCCACTTCATCACGCTGCAGTTCATATCCTGCCATAGTATTTCCTCACTTTTAAAGATTCTGTGTTATAGGAGACAAATCGCATAAGCCAAGCAGCAAGGGTTTTGAGCAAAAATCCCTGTGCACCATCGGGGTACCGTGTTTCTTTTATTCAACTGCATTCACATGAATGGGACTTAAAATCAATTTAGTATCCCACTGCGGTCGCGCCGTATTCTGCCTGTTCCTGCGTAAACCCTTCATACTTCAGCTGATCGATCAGACGGCTTCTGGAAAAAGCCATAAGCTGCATATAAGACTCTGCTTTTTTCGCAGCCTGCTCGTTCCAGTCAACATCCAGAGAATCCACTGCGTTCGTCGATGCTTCCTTGCTGTACCCTTCAAATACGAGCTGATCGATCAATCCTTTTCTGGAGAAAGCCATGAAACCAAGGTACGATCTGGCTGTACGAATCGCATTCTTTTCTTCCAGAGTCAGCTCATATGATTCTGTTTGCATCTCCTTCCCGCACAAAGTGCAGTGTGTCGCTTTTTTACCTGCGGAAGACTCTGTAGCAGCCTTGACGACTACCATCTCATTATCATCAATATGATCCAGCTTATCGATATCCCTAGAGACCTTTGTGCCGCAAACAGTGCATTCCGCTTCCTCTTTGCCTTTTTCGTTGCATGTCGGTTCTTTTATTACAGTCCAGTTGTCAAGCGTGTGATCACCTGTGGCCTTGATGGTTTCCGTTATAAGTTCTCCGCATCTGGCACATTTACCCTCCTGAGATCCGTCCGAGCCGCAGGTTGCTTCCAGAGTTACTGTAAAACTTGTTACATTGTGTCCAAGCGCCTTTCCTTCTGTGGCACCGCACCTTGAACAGATCTTGGGATCCAGACAAGTTGCTTCTTCCCATTCGTGACCCAGAGGCTCACCCTCCGTCGCTCCGCATGTTGCGCAGGTGCGGGGAGCAGTACATGTCGCCTCTACCCATTCGTGTTCATGACCACAACTACAAAGTGCAGTCGTAAAAACAATACAAAGAAATAATGCGATTAACTTCTTCATGATCTCTCCTATCTTCTTTCAGGAAACGAAACGATTATGGAGCAATGTCTCCGCACGGCGTATGTTTGATCAGAGCAGTACAAAGAGTGAATTACTTTGCTTTCTTCTTCACGAAAAGAGGTATGAGGTTTACCACGGCAACAATGATAGCGAATCCACTCCAGATATTCAGATCGCCATAGCTTCCAGCCAGAAGAAGGCCTAGCAAACCTGCAAGAAGAAGCATAATGCCGCTAGCGATCGCGCCTCCCTTTCCTTCGCTTTTTCTGGTTGCCAGCATTACGATTCCGGAAGCCAGCATCGCTATGGAAAGGATGATGCCTGCGGAACCGCTCACTTCCCCGTTTTCCTGCAAAGCATTGCTCAGACCTGCAAGCAGGGACTGGAAGGTGATAATTACGGAAAAAATTATGCAAAGTATTCCAAGAACCAATTTCAGAGTTTTCATTTCTTCTTTATCTCCTTAATGTGTATAGTTTTATCGTAACAAAAGCATCACCTCGCCGTTCCCACCTGATAGGTGGCATTGCATGACGGATCCCGATATCTGTCCGTGACAGAAAGAAAAAGCATCGTGTACTCCTCGCACACGATGCCATCCTTTAAGCCAGTTATAAGCACTTATTTTCTTCCGATCACTACAAGATGATCCTCCGGGCGAAGCGTGATCACCTGATTGGCATCCGGATTCATGTAGAGTTTATTTTCTCCCTTTTCTTTTCTCATGTATCCCATTACAAGGTAGCCGTATTCGATTGCTCTGTGCCGGATCTCACGGATTGTGATCCTTTCCCCATCGCAGTTGAGGGATCTGGCGAAGCGCAGATAGATCTCGCTGCCTTTATTGGACAACAGTTCCGTGAACAGGTATCTCATTCTCGGGTTGTACGCGATCTGAGCCATGATCATCGAAGAGATATTGGAAGCAATAACGAAATCCGTAGGTCTCTTGAGGAAGATCAGGCTCCTGTTCTTCTCTCTTCTCATCTCAGCAGTGACACTGAAGTCCAGCTGAAGTCTGTCCCGTATATCATAGAGTTTGAAAAGGAAGAGCATGATCTCTATATCCGCCGGATCATCTTCGAGTTCCCTGTTGCTGAGCAGCACCACATAGTCCATGGGCGAGACAACGCCTTCCAGTGCTGTGATATCGGAAAGATCTATGTTATCTGCTGACGCTTTGATCTCACCGCGATATTTGATCGAACTGATCGCTTTGTTCGCCTCTTCAAGATGGTCCGTTATGATCTTTACCTCAAAACTTCTCTCAGGAAGTTCATGCAGGATCGTAGGCAGAGTGGAATTGTACCCTATGATGACGAGATGCTTCTCTCCCTCGGGGGAAGGATAGGCTTTCTTCGCCGGTGCGCTGTACTCATAGGTCTCTTCCAGATAGAGATCCCCTTTGTTCTCAGCAAAATAGACTAGGTTGTCATCGGCCTTCAGGCGCAGTGTCGGATCGGGGTTCAATTTGATTCCCTGCTTGTTCGAGATCCCGACCACGGAACCTCCCCTTGCCATCTGTACGATCTCACCGAACTGTTTTCCGATGCTCCAGGGAACCTCTTCCTCATAGAACTCGCATCCGGCGTAGTTGAAGATATCGTTATAAACGCCGGACAATCCAGGCTGGGTACTGCAGTGAGCAATAAGCCTGGCAACAAGATCGTTGGTCTGAAGCATGATGAGGTGTCTGTTCTCGGACATGTATCGCTGGATCACATATTTACTGCTGTCCACAGTAGCAATGATCTTCGTCGAGCACTCCGGCTTCTCACTGAGTACAGCCTCTGCTGCGACAGCGGTCTTCAGTACACGGTTGTTTTCCAGTGGCGCCACGATGATCGTTTTCGCCCAAAGAGGGGAACAGCGCTTCAGTTCGCTTGGATCCTGTATGTCGATGGACCGGCATACAAGATCGATCCTCTCGGGGATCTTGACGTTCTCGTATATGAGGTCCTCCATCGTCTCGCGTTCCATGTTTTCCGCTACGATGATCGTTCCTCTTTCCTCGCCGAAACTCTCCACTACCTCGGAAATCAGGGAATACTCACCCGGAGTAAATCCAAGGATCACGATATGATCTTTCTCAAGGATCATCGTCGTTCCTTTTTTCATCTCTTCGATGTGCCCTTCGATCGCGCTGGTGATGATACCGATAAGCACACTGGTAAACAGAAGTCCCACTGCGGCGGAGATCCCTGTGAGGATGATATAGCCTAGTTTGCCGTCCTCTGACCTCGGCCACTCCTCGTCGATCGTGGTGACGAAGATGTTCCAGAATACGGAGATAAAGTTCTCACCATCGTTCAGATTAAATAGAAACATTAAAACAGCTACTGACATAACAAATACGACAGTAGCTGTAACAAGGACCCGGATCATACTCACGGTTCCCTTTGCCATTTTTTTGTCCAACCAGTACTGGAATCGTTCACCTAAAGAAAAATTGCCCATCGTTCTTTTGCTCCGCCTACTGATTTAATGACTGAATAGCCACAAGTTTAACAACAAGTCTTTGTTCTATTATACAACGCTTGTTTCGCAGGTGCTTCCTGTGCCAATTATCTTATTTCAGTTGTTATCCCGTATGTAGCTGATCAGCTCTCTGACCAGAGACAGCGGATGATCAGGAAACAATGCGTCCACCTCGGAGCGCTCGGAATAGTTTCTCAGCAAGCCCTGCTTAAAATCCTTGTCATATGGGTCTTCCATCCATGATCTGAAAGCCTCATCCATGGAACCTTTTTCCCTGCTGTACATCTCAAGGACGATACTTTCTCTCACTCCCGAGATCCCTTCCTCCATAAAAGATCCGTTGATATAACCGATCTCATCCAGGAACCTCAGATTCAGGTTAATTGTATATTCCATTCCCAATGGAATCCCCTGCTCGCCAACCATTCGATGCTTGATGATGTCATAGACATAGGGGAACCCGTTTTTCGTCGTACCATGCCCGACCTCTACCAGGCCTTCATTCTCGCCTGTTAAGGATTCATGGAGAGAATCTATGATCGCACGATCGTTATCAAACGGCATGGACTCTCTTTCGGAAACAGGGAAAATGATCAGCATCCCGCTGGAAGTCTGAGTCCTCATTCCGTAAATGACCGCGTCGGGAGGCAGGCCCATGTCAGATGGCAATGGTCTCGTATCCAGTTCATAATAATCCGGCAATACAATCTTATTCATTGCTCATTCCTCTCTCTTATCTCCGTCTCAGTCATTATTATGGCAGGCATAAAGCGGATCAAATCCGTTTTCTATAAGAAACTGGTCTACCTCCTGAACATCATAGACTTTTCTGTTCAAGGAGATGATAAATACACAGTCCCTTGGTATACGCGGGTACAGCGGAGAAACGCCATACAGCCTTAGAGCCTGCTGTGTTTCCCGTAGTGTAAAGTGAGCTCCAAGGCAGAGACGCAAAATAACATCTCTCTGCACGGTATGCTTCTCACCGGAGACCAACTTATATCCATAACCTTCCGGAATATCGGCAGCGAGGAACACATCCTGCTGTCTTATTCTTTTTTCCCTGAACTTTTCCCGGATAAAAACAGAAAAAGGAAGATCATCATCCCGCAGGCTGTCCTTGTTCTGTTCCAGAAACACCTCCAGATCCTCAGGTTTGGTCTTCTTCAGTATTTCATTCAATTTCTCTGTGGTTCTGTCTTCCATGTTCAACCAATGTCACCTTCTAACAACATCAGGATCGCAACACCTATATAAAACGCGATCGAAGCAGCGATTGCGGCAACGCACAGCCTCCAGAATCCGGAGCGTATTCTGTCTATACCGAGAAATCTCCACACATCTCTGTAATTACAGAAAACAAGTACAGAACTCAGAATAGAGACAAAAGACATGATTTTGTATATGGCAATACCCCTCGCATCCCGATTTTCCACAGGCATATTGACGCACCCAAGGATCAAAAGAAAATATCCCACTCCGGAAGCGATCCGTACGAACGCATTATGGCCCCTGAAACCAGGGAGCGCCCAGCCAGCTTGTTTACCTGTTTTTTCCCGAGGCTGTTCTATTCTAACCTCAACTTTATTCTCTTCCTTGACCTTGGACATCATCGCCTGTCTCAGTTCATCCGCAGTCTGATACCGGTCCTTTGCGTCCATCTGAGTACATTTCCGAATGATGCCGCCCAGCTTTCCTCCGGCTACTTTCTCATTCGGGAACTTCCCTGTGAGCATAACGTTCATAAGGACACCGACTGCATAGATATCCGTCCGGATATCGGACGGTCCGAAACCGTACTGCTCCGGAGCAGCATAGCCGAAAGTACCGATAAGCTGCGTATCCTGATACTCAATATCATTCTGATGCTTCGCCGCGTCCATATCCAGAAGGGTGACTTCCATATAATCAGACAAAATGATATTGGATGGTTTTATGTCTCTATGCACAAGTGGAGGTGTAGCATTCTCAAAATCACTGAGTATCGAGCAGATCTGTGATGCGATAAACCGTACTTCTTGTTCTGTTAACGTTCCTCTTGTATTAAGTAATGTATCGAGTGAGGTTCCGTTAATATATTCCTCAATTACAATAAGAGTGTTATTGTCCTCCACTGCCTCATAGACACGAGGAGTATGAGGAATCGGATTCATCTGAAGATAGCGAAACACACCCACGTCATATGTCGTGAGAATCTTTTTTACGAAAACCCGCTTGGACTCAATATGTTGCACCATTAGAACGCCGTGCTGATTATTGAGTTCTGCGATTTCCTGATAGTATGAAAGACGCGCCGCTTCTTCTAAAGTCAAATCAGAAATCTCCTCTGCATTCTATGTATTATTGTACATGAAAAGAAAATCACTAAATACCACTCATATGGTGGTAAAAGAAACTTCCTTTCATTCGCTTATAGCGAGCAATTATGACCCCTTCCTTCTTTATCAGCAATATACCCTGAACGGATTATTTGCATTCAATGGAAGTAATATGTCATTATCATCTGATTTTTCCCTGTTTAATGGTTCTCATTTTGAAGACCATTTCCGCTCACATTTATGCTTTCAATATATATGCTTCTTCCGCAGAATAAAAGTGTGTTTTTGCAAGGTGCTCGATAAATTACTCACCAAAACCAATTATTTTTGGTTTTTAAATAATTATTAAAGAGGATGTAAATTTCGCGATTTTTAGGTGCTTGAATACACATTTTCTCAATTAAATATTCAATGTATTTTGACCTTATCCTCTTGAAAACACTAATAATGAAAACCCGTTTCAAGTTAACTCCAACTTAAAACGGGTCATAATTTAATATATAGAGCAAACCTCACATTACAATGAGAATACCGTTCAATCAAAACTCTATTGTGTATTCAAATCTTCTCTTGCTTTCCTTTTGTGCCTCTTTTTCAATGCTTCCTGCCGCCTTAAACTTGAGCACTTTTAATACCCCATCAATTTTAGCAGCATCCCTTTCTTTAATTCCTGACGAAGTATTGTAATCGAGAGTAAAACTCCTTGAGAGAAGCGAATTATCCTTATCCAATCTTTGACTGACCAAACTCTTGATTGATTCATTATTCGCCCAAAACACTAGTTCTGGTTCTTCGGGAGCTTTCCCTGGATATCTGTTCTCAGCGGCAATTCCAACATACTCATATTTTTTCTCTGCTGATCCTTGCTCAACATCAACCCCGGCCTTGTTTTTCTGAACACCGATACCAGCGCTACCTTTTGTTTTTGTTTTCTCGTTTGACAAGGATTCCTCAAGTATCTTAACAGAGAAATGCTTCGCACCTAACTTTTGAGCAATCTGTTCCAACTCAGCAACTTTCGCCTCTTTTAAATACCTAAAGTATTCAAATATCTCAATATACTTATTAGGTTGAAACGGGTGAACATAATAAACAGATGCGGCAATGTCAGGATAAAACTCGAGCCCTTCGTATTTGGCTACATCTTTCTTATAGATTCCAACAAAATCTACATTCTTTATATTCTCTTTAAACCCAACAGCACCTTTACACTCATCAATTCCCATACGTTTATCAAAATCGACAATGTTAATCATGCTGGGATAACTGAGATTTCCAGCTTCTATATCTTCTGTGAAAATAGGCTGGTATTTCTCAAGATTTCTTTTCGATTTGGCTAAGTCCAAGTCCTTTCCTATTCTATTAAAAATACTTTTGGCCTGTTTTAATTGGCCGTCAGCAAATCCGACAGCAACTTTCGCTGCATCACCGATAAAGTCGGCTCCTTTTTCGGCAGCATCTTTCATTCCTTCCACCACTTTATCTACTGCCTTCACGTACTTTTCATCTTCGACGTTTTCAATTATTTCGTCATTTTTTTGCTCGGTGATTTTCACTTCCTGGTTCTCACTCATCTCGACCCTTCTCCTAAAACCTTTTTATTAATAATACTCAAACTTACAAAATAATTAAAGAATTGCCCATACGTTAGTCGTTTTTTTTAACTGACCAAAACGATTGTGATCGCCATTAAGACCTCGAAAACGAACATAGGCTGCGGAATGCTTTTCATTTCGTATCTGTTTTATATCGTAGCCCGGGTGATGAATTACAGCACTAGTGCCTCAATAACCGCTATTAAAAACAATTGTATCGTTATTATATATCTACATCTATGGTTGTACGCCTATAAAATCACTCATATTTCGGTCTAACCGCCATAACAATAAGCCACAAGCCAGCTGTGCAGAATATAAGTATTAGATCCAAAAAAGCGTTGTACTTCTTTTTAACTTTACCAGGAGTCACAACCGAGGTAACAGAAGATGCCGAAGCAGCGGCGGAGTTATTTATTATCAGAGGTTGATTACTACTTCTTAATTCTTCTACCTGTCTACCGCAGTAAGTGCAGATGACCGCATCCTTTGGAATTTGTTTCCCACAATACTTACAAAACACTGTTTGACTCACACCATTTTGTTGGGCTCCACATTTAGTACAAAACCTAATTCCATCCGGAAGAAACTCACCACAATTACTACAATAAGCCATAAATAAACCTCCAAGATTAATAGTAGAATCCACTAGATAATGCTCATTATCCAATTATCATTCAATTATTTAAAAACGACTTCCAAAGAATAATCTTTAGAAACCCCTTTTACAATCGGAGAATACATTTCCCAAACACACAGGATTGCAAAACGGTCCGCAGTTTCCTGAACATTATCATCCTTTAGTTTTTGTATCATCTTCTCCCTAGCACCGGCTTGTATTGTTGCAGCCTGTTCTGGGGTAAGTTTCAAATCTCCAAATGCAAGCAATCCTTTATTTGTATCCCCAAACTGTATTTTATCCTCTGGGATATTGATTGGTTCCAACACTGCATGCGGTATTTTTATGGTAATCATTTTCTCTTCTTCGTCAAAAATGATATCGGAATTCCTGAGTTTTGAGAGATCTACTGTATATGTAGCAGTACCGTTATATGTTATCAGCATCGTCTTTGTCAGCACACTCCAATTAAACAAACCCGTCTCAGTAACTGTGCTAACATCCGATACTTCCTGGCGCATGACCTCGAGTTTTTTCATTTTCTCCTGATCTCCCAGAATTGCTTCTTCAAAATCAGCAGCTGTGTATCCAAGGATTCCTTCATTCTCCAAGACAAGGTCATGTGTTTCTGCAGGATCTTCTACTTGAAACACACTCTCCAAGCCCAGATTAAAGCTCTGGATTTGTGGCAACACATAATACGCAAATAAACCTATTAAAATGAGGGCTGGCAAAAGGCTCAAAAGAACTTTTGAAAAACGCGTCTTATTTGCTCCCCTTGCGGCAGCATCTTCCACCTTTTTCAGGAACTCTTTTTCATTGAAAACCTTTTCTTCTGTCACAGGTTTCTCTTCATTTATGCTTTTTTCCTCTTTAACGACTTTCTCTTCTTCCATCTTTGGTTTCCTTTCACATCTAAATAACAAGGTTCAAGGATATAATCTTCGCCTTGGTACAATCGCAGGATATTGCTTTCCTACGTGACGCCACATCACAGCGACATTAATTGTATTATACAGTGTGCAACATGATGTTTAAACATAATTACATTATGTTTATTATATAACCTTTTAGTTTCCATTCATTAATACAATAGATTACCCTGGAAGTTGTCTCTGATAACTAAAAACACTCCTTCTGTGATCCGTCGACTTGGTCCGACCTATAAATAGTATATCCAGTTTATTCTCTCGACAGATACTCTAACCAAAAGCAACTACACATAATATGATCGCAAAATGAAAACCATTTACCATAAAGGTGCAATTTACTCATCATCAAAAACCATGTCATACAGGATCATATCCTCGAAGAATTCCTCTTTCTCCTTTTCCTCCTGTTCTTTCTTCCATTTCATGTAAGTATCCCGGTCCACCTCTACCGTACGTTCTTCGTAAACTGTTTTGGAGCCGAAAAACGTTTTCTTTTTGGCCGGTACTTCAATCTTGATCTTGTACTTCATGATCTTCACCTATAGTTTGTCATACTTTACAGAAGAACCCCTGGACTTCTCCACAGGATACTTTGCTTCGTTCTTATCCATCTTGGAATTAATCACTTCGTCCATATCCAGATCCAAGGCCTGCAGCATATCCACGCAGTAGGTCATGACATCCGCCAGTTCTTCCTTCACATGTTCCAGATCGTAGTGATCCTCATCCCACTGGAAGCATTCCAATAGTTCATTGGCCTCTATGGATATGGATTTTGCCAGATTGGCAGGCGTATGGAACTGATCCCAATCCCTGTCCACTGTGAATTTCCTTATCCGATTCATGGTTGCTTCTTTCATGACGAACTCCTTTTTGCTTTTATTTCATTATAAAACGGTCTATCCTTTTCTGAAACTAAGAACGTAAAACACACTCTCCGTGTGCTAACCATGTGTTGGTATTGAGACTACCATCATTGCCATTATTATCATTTAAACTTCATAATATCTTTTATGACTAAAACACAGCGACAGGGCTGCACCGAAGCACAACCCTGTCGCTACTATTTTCCGAGGGAAAACAGTGAATGAGCACTTAAATCAAATTAGTCTGTGAACTCGTCGATGTTCTCCTGAGTATACATTGCACCCTCAAACTCGACCTGTCCAAGCTTTTCACCATTGAGTCCTCTCTCGATGAGACCGACTGTCTGGTAAGCGAGGTTGGTGGGCATCAGAGAGTAACCACAATACATGGTTCCTTCTTTAATGGCAGCAGCGCACTCATTGGAGCAGTCACCAGCACAGATCAGAATATCCTTGAAAGAATCGCCATGGGAGTTTGCAGCAGCGACGGCACCAAGTCCGTTATCCGCGCAGACAGCCCAGAGAGCCTTCGCGTCCGGGTGAGCAAGCATTGCGTTCTCGCAAGTTGTGGTATAACCTTCACGGCCCTTGTCGCCTTCATCGTAAACTTCAAATACGGTGATTCCAGGATATTTTGCAAAACAATCCAACGCGCCTTCCTGACGTTCGGTCATGCAGGTTCCGGGAGGAGAAGTGATAACAATAACTTCACCTTCGCCGCCAATACCTTCAGCGAGCATCTCAGCCTGATCATAACCAACCTGATAGTGGTCGTTTGTTACGAATCCATCAATCTCTGTGGACTCAATCGCACTATCAACTGCAAGAACAAGGATGCCAGCTTCTCTTGCTCTTTCAATTACATCTTTGTAGAGTTCGTCAGAGAAGATCCACAGGATCAGACAGTCTACTTTCATGTTGATCATATTCTCAACATCGTTGACACCTTTGGAGTTGTCACCATTGTGGTCAGCCTCGATAAGCTCATAACCGTTTTCAGCACACGCCTTTTCGATACCGGCTTTGAGTTTGATCGAGAACTCTTCGTAGGTGTTATTGAAGATAGCGCCTACTTTGATTTTCTTCTCTCCCTCTTCTCCTCCATCTGCCGGTGTTTCAGGTTCGGTCGAACCAGATCCGCATGCAGTCAGAGAAAAGACAAGAGTAAGCATCAAGAACAAAGCTAACAGTTTTTTCATTTCTTCCTCCTCATCTGTCCATTAACTTTTTTCTATAGATATCAACGCTTACCGCAACGATGATAATGACGCCTTTCGCCACGATCTGCCAGTAAGAGTCGAAACCTATCATAACCATTCCGTTATTGATGATTCCGATGATGATCGCACCGAGCAAAACACCAAGAACGGATCCCGTACCACCATCCATACCGATACCACCGATAGCGGCGCAGGCGATCGCGTCCACATCCAGTCCATTGCCCATTGTAGGCTGGGATGACGCAAACTTTCCTGTCATTACGAGAGCTGCGAGTGAACAAAGAAAACCGCAAATCATGTAGGAGAGGATAACGGTCTTACGGATGTTGATACCCGCATATTTGGCAGCGACTTCATTGCCGCCTCTCGCATAGAACCTTCTTCCCAAAGAGGTGTAATTCATAAAGATATATCCGATAGCATAAATGATGAGCATGAACACCACCGCGACCGGTATCACATTGCCAAGCATTCCCTGGCCGAGCCATTTCAGCCCGTCTGGGCAGAACGGGATGGGCTGTCCGCCGGAGATGATATAAGTAAGTCCTCTGTAGATATTCGTTGTAGCCATCGTGAAGATATATGAGCTCATTCCCGTTAACGCAACACCGACACCATTCAGAGTTCCCAGAAGGACGCCTACCAAAATGTCGATCAGGATGCATGGAACCAGTCCCATTCCTGCCCTATTAGCCATCGTCAGAGCAGTTCCGGCCGCAGCGACAATAACGCCGACAGAAATATCCTGTTCCGCATTGATCGAAAGGATACATGTTCCAAGGCCGACGATACCGTAGATAGAAGCCTGCTTTACGATCGCGATAAGGTTCGTGAATGTGAAAAAGTTCTCATTTGAGAATGAAAAACCGAACAGCATAAGGGCTATGATCAGTATCAGTCCGGCATACTGCTTCATTGTCGAATTGTTCTTAAACAATGTCATCGTTTTCTTAGCCATCTCTTACTCCCCGAATATATTCTTCAAGATTACTTCTTCACTGAATTCGTTGCGCTCCAGGATCGTCACCATGCGGCCTTCCCGCATACAGCAGATCCTGTCGCAAATGGACATCAGTTCCGCCATCTCGGAAGAGATCATGATCACGCTGATCCCGTTCTTCACAAGTTCACCGATGATGTGGTAGATCTCCGATTTTGCTCCTACGTCGATCCCTCGTGTCGGCTCGTCAAGAATCATGATTTGCGGATCCGACTCCAGCCATTTGGCAAATACCACTTTTTGCTGGTTTCCTCCGGACAAATTATTCACCGTCTGTTCGCTGCTGGGAGTCTTGATCCTCAGCCTGTCCACCATTCTTTCACTCATCTTGGCCTCTGCTTTTCTATCAAGCAGCAGGCCTTTCTTTACTTTTCCGAGGTTGGGAAGCGTTATATTCTCCCGAATCGTCATGATGGGAACGACCCCTTCCCTTTTTCTGTCCTCAGGAACCATTGCGATTCCTAATTTCATAGCTGCCTCAGGTGAGGTGATAGTGACCTCTTTTCCGTTAAGCCGTATCGTTCCCGTGTAAGGATCCAGCCCGAACACTGAGTTCATGATCTCCGTACGTCCGGCGCCGACAAGCCCGCTGAAACCGAGTACTTCACCTTTTCTCAGGTAGAAGCTTATATCTTCAACATGGCTGTTACTAAGATGTTCCACTTCAAGGATCGGCTCACCGATCTCAACACTCTCTTTATAAAAGCGATCTCCGATCTCACGTCCAATCATAGCCCGAATAAGCGAATCGGTATTGTAATCCTTCAGTTCCCCTTCTTCTACGAACTTACCGTCACGGAATACCAAAACATAGTCACAGATCTCAAAGATCTCCGCCATCCTGTGCGATACATACAGAACTGTTACTCCCTTTTCTTTTAGCGACTGGATGATGCTGAACAGTTTGATGGTTTCTTCTGTCGTAAGAGAGGAAGTCGGCTCGTCAAAAATGATGAACTTCGCACCATATGACATAGCACGTAAGATCTCTACCATTTGTCTTTGTGCGGTACTGAGTGACCTCACAATGGCATCCGGATCAATATGGATGTCCACTTCATCCATCAAAGCCAGTGCCCTTATTCTTGTGGATGAATAGTCGATCAGTCCGTACTTATTCTTGTCCATACGGTCCATGTAGAGATTCTCCATGACCGTCAGATCCATTGCCTGGTTCGGCTCCTGATATACTGTTGCGATACCCAGAGCCTGCGCCTCCTTTGGTGTCAGGCCTACAATGGACTGTCCGTTAAAAAGGACATCTCCGGATGTCGGAACCTCAACACAGGAAAGGCTTCTGATCAATGTGGATTTTCCGGCTCCGTTCTCACCTATTAGCGCGTTGATCCTGCCGCGCTCGATCTTCATATCAATATGTTCGAGCGCGTGGATTCCGCCATAGTATTTGCACAAATCGCGCAATTCGATAATGTAATCTGCCATTCTCTCTCCCCGTCAGCCGTTTCTCTCAGCCAGATATTTCTCGAAGAAAGTGACTGTTTCTTCCATCACTTCATCCGCTTCAAACTGGTACTTCGTTCCCCAGTATTCCGGAGTGATGGTTCCCTGATATCCGTGTGCATCCAGAATGTCGAACCAATCATAAAGCGGAATGTCCCCGCGTCCGGCACAGAAACAAGGCTCCTCGCCTTTTACATCGTTCAGATGGATGTGACGCAGCTCATCACCAAGAACCTCGACTGCTTCAGTAAAATCTTCTCCGCAGGTATAACTCGCTCCGAAGTCGATCATTCCATGGAGATTATCCAACTTGAAATAATCCAGATACTTGCGTATATCCCTGCAGTTCTTTATCGCTGAAGGAGGATCTGCTTCCAGGATGATCTCCATTCCCAGATCCTTAGCGTAACTCGTGACTCGATATATCCCTTCCTTGACCAGGCGATCCAGTTCATCGAAGTTCTTATCCTCGCCCTTTAGGTAATATCCGCCCATGAGCTGCATGGTGTGCGCACCAAGTTCATAGCCGAGTTCCAGCGTCTTTTCATACATTCTCAGAGAACGTTCCCTGGCGTTATAGTCTGACGCACAAATGCTGATGGGAAGCAGACACTGTTCAGCCGTGATCACTTCTACTTTGATACCGGCATCATCCAGCTGCCTGCGTATAGTCTTTGCCATCCCGCGAGTATAGTCATCGGGATACAAATGAGGAGATGCGGCATAAAACTCGATCGCTTCGATCCCGAGTTTGTTCATCTCATCCAGGAAATGGGATAGCGGCCACCTGCTGTAGTGGAACGCGCCGCCGATCAACTGACTGCGTATCATCTCGCTCTCCTCCTTATTCCGCATGGGCACGGAGAAACTCCATGCACTTTCTCATCGCACTGTCCGGATCATCCGAGTAAGTGTTTCCCCAGAGTTCCGGCGTAAACGTACCTTCGAATCCGTGTTTATCAAGGATCCTCAGATAGTCCTCCATGGGCAGGTCACCTGTCCCGGGAATCAGACAATAGCCATCCGGCTCTTTGAAATCAATGAAGTGAAGGTGTTTCAGGTGAGCACCCATGTTCTCCACTGCGTAGGTAAAATCCTCTTTGGAATTGTATATTCCGTTCGTATCGATCAGGCCTTCCAAACAGGGGGAACCAATCGAGCGAATCATTCTCATTACATCATCGGAATTCCTGACGGAAGTATTCGGATCATTCTCCAGGTAAATGGAGATTCCTTTCTTTTCTGCCACTTTAACGATCCGATACATCGCCTCTTCGGCACGTTTGAAATCTTCTTCATGAGAATCGCAAAGGAATCCGGGTCCGGTCACCATCTGCATATGAGGTGACTCCAGTGCTTCAGCACAGTCCAAAGCACGGAAATAATAGTCGAGAGATCTCTGATATACCAAAGGATCCGACATTGAAATACTGATAGGATAATTGCATTGCTCCGCTGTGAAGACTTCCACAGAAACTCCTGCAGATTTCAGTCTTCTGTACACGGAGTACGCATCCTGCGGGGTTACATCATACAGATACATATGCGGATAACACGCATAGAACTCAATGCGATCGACATCCATTCCGGAGATCGAGGATACAAAGTAGTCGAAGGGATACTGTGTATATCCGAAATTTGTTCCCAAAATCTGACTTCTTTTCAAAAAACGGTCCCCCCTTTCTCAGTACTAAATTTACTTTTTTATCGCTTTAAACTATTGCCAACTTTCTGATTAAATTATAGGATTAATGCATAATCATTCGCAATACGTCATATTACGTCATATCGACGAAAAAACGTATTTCCCATTGACCCCGAAGCCAAACATTATATTAAAAAAGAACCACTTGATATCATCAACAGGATCACTGCAATGACTATCACAAACAAAGCGTTTTCTTCCGGCATGGGCAGACTGCAATATATGCAGTCTGCGAACGAGATTCTCCAGATGATTGCCATGGGAGATTTTCCTTCGAGTTCTCCTCTTCCTTCTGAAAGATTCTTTTCCGAAACACTTCATACCAGCCGCACCACAGTCAGAAAAGCGTTGCTTTTGCTGGAGAAAATGGGTGTTATTTCCAAACAAAGCAACGGATCACGCTGGATCGCTGCCGTCAGGTCCTCAATTCCGGATCTCCTTGATTTCAATGGTTTTACCATGAGCTGTATTCTTGCCGGGCATTCTCCTTCAACACATTTCCTTTCCAGCTCGCTCCGATACGCCTCACCCGAGGTCCATGAGTTTTTCGGGGCAACCTATTCCACCCCGCTCCCATGTATTTCCAGGCTCAGACTTATCGACGGACATCCTGTCATTTTTGAAGAAAACTTTTTCTCCCCGAAAAACATGTTCTTCCTAGATAACACCCATACTGACTGGGAAGGTTCCATCTATGAACTTCTGAAGAATGACCACCTGAAAGATGCGCTCCAGGCAAAACGCTTTGTTACATCCCGTTTTCCTGATGCGCAAGAAAAAAGGGTCCTCCGATTAAAGGAAATAACGCCGGTTCTGGAGCTGCATGATTATCATTTTGACAAGGATGGAAAACCTATCATGGTATCGGTCTCTGTATCCAGTTCCCAAAGAGTTAAAATCTCCTTTCTCATGAACTCGCTATATACATAAGTTTCACAGCAGAAATAGCTCTCCTTTTACCCTAAACAAATAATCCGGGGATGGTGCATCACTTTAGCACCATCCCCGGATTATCCGTATTGTGCTTTTTCACTCAGTCACTTCTGTGAAGGTATGTACGTCCTGCTTTAGAACTTACATACCTTTTTACTGAATCACATTGATCGTCTGTCTGAAACTGCTCTGTTATACATTCTGCACCCGGATCTGACGTCTTATCTCTCTGATGCCGTCACGGATCATCTTCATCTTTTCCGGACAAACTCTATCCCCTTCCATATAAAATCGTTTGTTGAACTCCATCATAATTCCGATAAAATCGCAGGTATATCTTTCTTTCATTACCCCATTCGGGACCATACATCCCGTGTAGGGGTAATTGACTTTCACCGATAGCCCTTTCCCTTCAAACTCATCCTTAACCATATTTAGCAAAATATCCGGCGTGAACACTGAATCTGTTCCGATACACAGATCCGGCGTTTTTACTCCTTCATGGGTGTAATCCTTCGGAATGATCTGATCGGAAAAACTGTGGAGATCGATCAGGCACACCCGTTTCCATTTTCTACAAGCGGCATCCAGTCGTTCATGGTGACCGCTGTACATCTCTACCGTTTTCACCCTGATTTGGGGAGATATCTCCTTGAACTTTGTCCCGTCGAAGGTGCGTTCGTAGCAGAATCCCATTCCGTACTTTTCCATCTCCTCCTTCTCCGGAGAGAGAAATCGCTCTACGTCACAGAACAATCTGCTTATCGAGAATGCAATCACCTGGTCCCTTCTGGTCCCCTGCGGAATCATGCGAAGCGCCCCGGTATCTTTCATGATCCTGTGGTATTCTAACATATCCTCCAATG
>Ga0256404_1001853_pt1 | contig 48989 bp, 41 predicted proteins | sample RumenRJG_01DNA_FD_185990 | JGI IMG/M metagenome (GOLD analysis project Ga0256404, IMG submission 185990) | Bovine rumen microbial communities from Lethbridge, Alberta, Canada - RJG_01 | ecosystem: Host-associated > Mammals > Digestive system > Stomach > Rumen | place: Canada: Alberta | collected...
CTTGTAAAATTGATTCCATCATACAGTCTCCTTTACGTGTTTTTTTAGACAATTAATATCATAAAGAAAAACTGTATGATTGGGAAGTGGTTTTTGCCACTTCCTTTTATTTTTGCCAATAAAAATTATACACTAACATAAGCAATTAAACCACTTCCAAAAATGAAAAAGTTACTTCTATCCATTCCCTCTTTATCGAAAATAAGCTGTACTTTTTTCTACCAATAGGATGCATTTTCCCATAAAGCAAAAATAAGGTATGCCTATCATAGCCATACCTTATTAACTATTATTTTAATTTCACCTGTACAATTCCACCCGTATTACTTGTATAATATTTGGTAATCTTCACATAATAGGTTCCCTTCTCCCACTTTGTAACTTTACCATAATTGGTACGCTGAATATTGGTATGGTCATTTTTATCCACATATAATACAGATGCACTATCGCCCTTCTTCTGAATTTCTATTCTTAAACGGTCATCTGTTTGATTGTTTATATAGAATTTCATTCTTTTTGCCTTTTTTAAAGTAAATTTGTACCACTGTGTTGCACTACTTTCAGAAGTTAATACATAGCTTTGCAACTTTTTCGTAACAGTTTTTGCTGTTTTTCTCTTTGTGTTCGTTGGTGTTCCTGCCTTTTTAAAGGAAACAGAATATACTCTATAGTCTGAATATGTATTAGACAGTTTTATATAATAGGTTCCTTTTTTCACTCCATAACATTTGCTAGTTTCTGATGTTGATCTTTGTGTCAATTCTTTTTTCTTTGCATTGCAAAGGGTAAACCAGTCCCCATTATTATTTACAAGCTGTGTATCATATACTTCGGATAAATTATTGTACTTATTGCTTTTAATTGTCACTTTCCCAGCCTGCTTGACAGTTATTTTTTTATACTGTGCTGCATTTCTCGCATAAGATATATACTTTTTCCCAATAGAAATGCTCTTTGTCTCTGATGCATCCACAGAATAAGTATTCAACTTATACGCAAGTGTTCCTGAACCATAATTTTTACTTATTTTACAAAGGTACTGTCCCTTTGCTAAATAATATTTATAGATTCCTGCCTCTCTTGTACCAGTGGTTGTATCAATCATCTCACTATAGCTATTTAATATACAACTTTTTAAAGTATTTCCTGCCAGTGTCTGCAATTCCATCTTAACGGATAAATTTTGTATAGCTCCCTGAATTTCTAAATTAATGCCTGCATCCTGTACATTTAATAAATATACATCCTCTGTATTGCTGTCTGAAATGCTACCCCCAAAAGATACTTTTTTTATAGATGCAATGGAATCATTTTTACCAACTGTACTCGTAACCGGTACTGTATAAGTACCATTATATTGTGCATCTGTAGTTGCTGCATAAGTAATATTATTTGTTGCTAATCTGTTCTGCATAGTCATATTGCTTGGTGCTAATAAATATGCAACACAAGTCATAATACAAATACCTGTTAACCATTTTTTCTTCATTTTACTCTCTCCTCACCTTTCTATATACCAGACTTTTATTTAGTCCCTTTGGAATAACCAGCTTTATCTTACCACACAAAAAAAATGCGGCAATAAAAAATTCGTTTATTATGAAGTTTTTAATGTAATTTTAAGAATCGTAAAACAATTCCTAAAAATGTTATTTATTTTATAAAAGTGCAAGAAAAACCACCGCCTTTCTTATAAACAAAAAAGGAAACGATACTCTAACTTCGTTTCCTTTTTCATAACAAATTGCTATTTTTATTCCTCACATCAAAAAACTAGTGCATTTTATTTTTTACCAACCCAACATCGAATCATATAATGCTTTATATTGTGTTGCAGATTTTGTCCATGACACATCCTGCTCCATGTCACGTTTTACCATAGCATCCCAGGATTCTCTCCTTGTGAAGTATACTGTTTTTGCATAATTCACAATATTTAGCAACTGGTTTGCATTATACTCATAAAAGGAGAATCCATTTCCTGTTTCTTCATATTCATTGTAGGCCTGTACTGTATCCTTCAAACCACCTGTTTCACGAACAATTGGAACTGTTCCGTAATGCATTGCAATCAACTGTGTCAAACCACATGGTTCAAATTGAGATGGTACCAACAATGCATCTGCACCAGCATAAATCTTATGAGCACGTTCCTCAGAATACATAATATTTGAACAAACTCTTCCCTTAAAATGATTTTCGTAATAGCGGAAAGACTCTTCGTATCTTGAATCACCTGTACCAAGTACTGCTACCTGTGTATAAGGATCTACAAGTGCATTCATTATAAAATTAATCAAATCTAATCCTTTTTGATCGGTTAATCTTGAAATAATTCCCACTACAAATTTACCTGTATCCTGCTCTAATCCTAATTCTTCCTGAAGCGCTCTCTTATTCTTCTTTTTCTTTTCAATTACATCCTTAATTGAATAGTTTTCATAGATATAGGAATCTGTTTTCGGATTATACATATCATAATCAATACCATTCACAATACCGCATAATTTCATATGATGATACCCGATATGTTGATCCAAATGTTCTCCATATGTAGCAGTCTTAATCTCACCCGCATAAGTATTACTTACAGTTGAAATTTTATTGGCATAAGTCAAACCACCCTTTAACATATTCGCATCGATTCCATCTTTTAATACACCATCTGTAAATACATCATCCGGAAGTCCGCTCCAGAAACGAAGTGTATCCAAATTGCACACACCCTGGAATTTCAGATTGTGGATTGTCATAATCGTCTGCGCTCTTCTACAAGTCTCTGTATTCGAAAATAATGTACGTAAATAAATTGGCACAAGACTTGCTTGCCAATCATGGCAATGAATGATGTCTGGTATAAAATCAACGATTGGCAAGACTGCTAATGCTGCCTTACAAAAATAAGTAAACTTTACGACATCGTTTGGTATGCTTGTATATGGATTTCCTTCGCTAAACAATTCTTCATTATCAATAAAGTAGTAAGTTACGCCATCCATTTCATATTTGAAAACACCTACATAATAATTTTTCCCATCACGTCTCAAGTCCATGTAAAAATTATGGATATACTCCATCTTTTCCTGATACTCCCATGGAATACAACGATATTTTGGTAAGATTACCCTAGCATCACAACCTACTTTATTCAGTGCTTTTGGCAATGCATACATGACATCTCCTAAACCACCTGTCTTCACAAATGGATAACATTCTGAACCAACAAACAATACTTTTTTTCTATAAATTGGTTCTTCCACTTTTTCTTCCATTTTCTGCTCCTCCTGCATCATTTCTTCTGATTTTTTCGGTGCAGCCTGCTTTCCTGCTTTCTCTTCTGATACTTCCTTTTCTTTTCCATCCGATACAGAAACTTTCTTCTCTTCTTCTTTTTCTGTTGTTTTTTTTCTTGCAGTACTTCTTGTTGTACTCTTTTTTGTATTTTTTTCTTCTGCGTTTTCTTTCTTTGTTGCCGTCTTTTTTTGACTGCTTTCTTCTTTCGGATTTTCCTTCTTTACGGTTACCTTTTTTGTGCTACTTTCTTTTTCTGGTTCCTCTTTTTTGGTTGTTTTCTTCCTTGTTGTTGTCGTGGCTTTCTTTGTAGTCTTTCTCGTCGTTGTCTTTTTATCTGCCTTAGCCTCATCCGCCTCTTTTGCGTCTGTCTTTGTTGTTTTTCTTTGGGTTGTTGTTTTCTCTTCTATTTTATCCTTATCCGTCTCATCTTGCACTTTTTCCTCGGTTGCTTTCGTTGACACCTTTTTCACTGTAGTCTTTTTGGCTGATGACGTTTTCTTTTCCGATGCGGCAGTAGCCTGTTTTTTTGTCCCAGTACTCCCAGCTGTCTTCGTTGCCTTATTTTTCTCCATTGTCTCCTCTGATGATACTACCGTATCTTTTCTTTTCTCATCTGCTGCAATGCTTTTTGTTTTCTCTGCCATTCCGAATCCCCCTATACTTATTGCATCGTAACTTTCCTAATTAGTCACGCTAATATATCTATCCTATCACTATTTTTCACTACAAGCAAGAAAAAAGTGTATACTCTAATTACTTATTATTGAAAATTTGATTCTGGTTCAACGGGTGCAGTACACTATAGTAAAAAACTCAAGAAAAAATTTTTTAAATCAGAATATCTTTCTGTCACATTTCGTATTTGATAACACTCTATAAACAAACAGGACTACTCTTTTCTATTTATTTTCGTTTTAACGTTCTAAGATATTGCTTTTGTTCTGGTGTAATCCGATAACTTTCTACTGCCTTTTGTATTGCTTTGTTATGATTCCAAGTAGGCAGAAGTCCTTTTTCTAAATAAGGAAGCGTCGCTTCATACTGCTTCGCAAGTGCCGTGGCAAAATACCATGCCACCATCATCTTTACATAATATTCCTCTGAATCGACTGCTGCCACCCATTGCAAATACTCTGGTTTAAATTGTTCTTCCAAATAGTAACGCATTAATGTTCCAATCCCAAATCGGACTGTATAGGTATGCTTAGATGCCATCCATTGTTTCACCTTTTCCAGTACAGGTTGTGGATATTTCTTAAATAGTTTCATAGACAAAAGATCGCAAGTTGCCCAGTTATCCACATAAGGCAGAAACCTGTCTAATTTTTGTACACATTCTTCATACTCTTTTATCCCCTCTATCAACAATCCATGCAAGTTATTTTCTTCATAATATATATGAGGGAGTTGTTCCATAAACTGTTCCACTTCTTCTTTCACTTTTTCATCTGTTTTTGCCTGTTTTAAAAGTTCTTTTGCATACTTGCGAAGCACTGGTGTCCGCACTCCTATAATCTTAGTTTTCTCCACCGTAGGAATTAACTTTGCATGAAATTCCTTATAGGAATTATCTTTTAATTCTAATAATTGTTGCTGTATTCTATTCATCTATTTTTCCTTCCATAAACTCCGTTACATGTTTTCTCATCCAAATCGGAAACAAGTTTCTTTGACATGTTCTATTTTCCCGTTCTTTAATTCCAATCGTATCAAAAAATATCTTCCAAAGCTCTGTAAATTCATCTTGTACCTTCTCTGTCTGTCGCAGTTTTTTATACTGTTCTTCCTCTAACTGTTGTATATACATTTCTTCTTTTGGTTCATGTACGACTGCAATTTTCCTTCTATCATCAACCAAAATCCAATATTCAGATGGCATTCGGTCTGAAAAGTGTCTTGCAACCTCATATAACACATTATTTTTTGGCTCAATATGGCTTACCAGAACTTTTTCGTCAATACATTGAAAACGTACAAACTCTCGAAAATAGTGTATCTCATTTCCAACTCTTCTGCGCACCTCCATCATACGCATTACCGCTGGCTCAGTAAGCATATGTTCTATGTTTTTTCCTACCCGAAAACCGATACGCAAATATTGATACATACTGTCTAACACATCCTCTGCATATAAGCAACCATAAAAAATATGAATATATGCCTGAAAAGATATCTTATTTCGTATAGAACGTGCCACCTTTTCTGCCTTTTCCCTGTCTGGTTCCACATGAACATAGGTATCAAAAAGACTGCTTTGCAAAATTGGTTCTCGCTCTAATCGCAAATTTTCATGTCCATACTGCAATGCCCAAACCCATGCATCATAGATGCAGGTAAATATAGATTCAATATTTGAATCACAAGTAAATACAGTCACAGAATCACCTCCAATTTATACATTTTTTAAGACTGCTGCAAATGAAAATCGGTAAACAAAGACATCTGTCTGACCGTATTCTCATGTTGTATCTGCCAGTTTTCTTTCCTCCCGGTATCCTCTAATTGATGGGTAATATACGTTTCCTCTATGGGCGTATGATACATCATTTTTCCATTACAAGTGATAAAATAATGTGCCCGTTTCAATACTACACCCATCTTTTTCAATGCCGAGAAATCTAATTTTCCATATCTTCTTGCCTGCATAATCCTGCGTGCTGACTTTGGTCCTACCCCAGGTATACGAAGAATCTTATCATAGGATGCCGTCTGTACTTCTACAGGAAATTCTTCCAAATGTCTGACTGCCCAATCACACTTTGGGTCTAATTTTTCATTGAAATTTGGTCTTTCCTCACTTAATAATTCCTGTGCATGAAACCCATAAAACCGAAGCAGCCAATCCGCCTGATATAACCGATGCTCTCTTAACAATGGTGGCGCTGTTCCAATGTCTGGCAAGTCCTTATCTTCATTGATAGGAATGTACGCCGAATAAAACACACGTTTTAAGTCAAATCTTCGATACAGTTCCTGCGTGGTCTGTAATAAATGATAGTCTGTCTCTGGCGTAGCTCCCACAATCATCTGGGTACTCTGCCCTGCAGGCGCAAAGGCTCTGTTTTTAGCAGGATACGTTCCTCCAAGCGGTAAAAACTTATCTACCACAGAAGAATTTAGAGCATTTCTTTTCTTTTCCTGTGGCAACATATTGATCAGAAGTTTTTTATCCACAGATGCAATTTTATCTTTTTCGGACTGAAAAAAAATACTTTGCGGAAGATATTGATTTCCCTGACTTCGCTCCATTCTGGCATCCTTTCCAATAGCCAATCGATGTACCGCAATCGTATCACTAACCATCTTCATAGGTTCCATAATGGTCTTAACACTTTTATTTGGTGCCAGTTTTTCCAGACTTTCCTTCTGACACAATTCCATATTAATACTGATGCGGTCTGCCAGATAGCCCGCAGTTGCCAGCAACTCCTCTGGTGCTCCAGGAATGGATTTTACATGAATGTATCCATTAAATCTATATTTGTAACGCAGCAAGGCAAGAGTCTCGCACATTTTCTCCATCGTATATGCGGGATTTTTTACCACTCCAGAACTTAAAAACAATCCCTCTATATAGTTTCTTTTATAAAAAGAAACGACTAATTCACAGATTTCCTCTGGTGTAAAAGTAGCTCTGGGAGTATCCTTAGACACGCGATTGCAACAATATTTACAATCATATATGCAATGATTGGTCATCAATATTTTTAATAATGATACACACCTTCCATCTGAAGCAAAGCTATGGCATATACCACAACTTTCGGCATTCCCCAGGAATCCTTCCTTTCCCTTTCTATCTACACCGCTGGAAGTGCATGCTACATCATACTTTGCCGCATCCGCTAATATTTTTAATTTATCCTGTATAGACATTTCTGTTTTTCTCTCAATCATACGTTTATTATACAAACATATGTTCTGTTTTGCAAGTAGAATATTACTGGCAAATTTTTCTTTCTAACACGCTTCCCTCTTCCTTTTTTGAATATGCAGTTGAAGGGGCAACTTTCTTCCAAAACACGCTCCCGCTTGGTTTCAACCGTAGCGCTACTAGGCTCGAAAACACCTCGCTGAGTACCGACGGTTTCAAACAGTTTTTCCAGAAAATTTTCCCTCCAACTGCTTCTCCTTTTTTGTGAGGGAAGCTCACACTTTGTTCAAATTTTACTACAAGCACCACTTAAATGCGATTGTATATCTGCATAGCAAAGCTGGCAAAGGTGTAACTGAATTAAGTAACAAATACTAGCAAATTTTTCTGTAAAAATATTCAAGAAATTGAATGGAATGTTTTCGCAGGGGACATCCACAGCGTCGGTCCTTGGTGAGCGTTTTTTGCTCACCTAGTACCGCTACGTGAGGACATAAGCGAGAGCGGTCCCCGAAGAAATCTTCCATTCAATTTCTTGTGCATAACACAATATTGTTCTTTTGTGAAACCTTGCAGTAAAGTAAAAAAAGAAAGTCAGTTATATCAAAACTGACTTTCCTATTCTTTTCTTTCAAAGTGGGCACGTTATGGTTTTTCATAAAACGACATTATAAAATCATATCCTTTTTCTTCCAGATTATTTTTATATTGTAGTTTGCATTCCCCTTCGTTTGTTATTTCATAAATGTATAGAGTATTGTCCGATCCTAAAACTGACAAATGATCCTTCGATACATAAAATTGCATGACAGATGTTTCCAAATGGTAACTTTGTGTTACAGTATCTGTGCTTAAATCAACAATCAAAATGTCAGCAGGTGAATCGATATCAAAAATATCGCAAGAAGATACGTACAACTTTCCATCTGCTATATATGCCCCAAAGGCTTCCTTACAATCCAATGGAATACTTTTTACCTTCCCAGTTTCCACATTTAATTTTAATATTTCATCATTGTGTGTAAAATAAATATTTTTTCCATAGCCAACCTGAAAACCAAACCCATCTCCTTCATTATAATAAGAGGATATATCCGCTACAAGCCGTGTACTTTGACTTGTTATATCTGCACAATATACTTTATAAGATTTTCCATCCCCAGATACCTCATCAAACAAGTACACCTTTTCCTGACATACACACATATCTGTTGCAATCACATCCTCTATCACATATTTTTCTATCGTATCATTTTCAAAACAATAGCGTTCCAAATAGGTTTTATAATTAAGATTCGTAACTACATAAATATATGTATCCGTAACTGCAAAAGCGGAAATACCTACTAAACCCGGAAATTTGTATTTTTTTACTTCTCCATTTGAAAGATTCATAGAAATAATTGCACAATTCTTTTTATCAAAACCTTGTCCTTGTGATCGTTCATATACATATCCATCTTTTATAATCGGGTATCCATAGGAACCTGCACCAATATTAGATATTTTTAATTTCTTTTTTCCCACTATGTTTGCTTGTTTATCCAAATACAAAACTTTACTTGTTGCATCCTGTTCATAGCTTGAAATTAAACCATATTGATATGATACTTGACTATCCTTCGTCCCTTTTTCACAAGCGGTCAAACTAAAACATAGTATAATGACAAAACATATACCTACTCTAGTTGCCGCATTAGCTAATCTCTTCATTTTACTTTTCTCCTACTTTTTTGAATTTTTGTTGCCTTATTTTTCCAAAAATATAGAATAAATTATATCTTTTTATTTATGTGTTGTCAAATCAATTATTTTATTTATACATATACTGTTCAAAATATTTAGTGTTTTTCTTGTTTTTTCATTGCTATTTTTGAGTATATTTTTCATTTAACTTTTCTTTATTATTTTTTTACAAATAAAAAACCGGCATCCTAAGACACCGGTCCATCACTATGTATTATAATTTTACAATTATTTATAAATTATCTCCCTTGCACCAACAATTGCCGCCGCTTCGCACAAAAATCCTTTTACATTCCTTTTGTCTTCCAGCTCAATATCACCAAGATACAATGGCTTTTTCACCAGTTCCATAAAGTAACCAAGTTTTTGTTTTGGGATGTCATACAATTCTACTTCTATAGATGTTTCTCCATCTCCCTGATACACCATCCCCGGCTTCTTTGGTTCTGTATCCAACTCATACAAATGATACCCTTTTGCAGTTTTTGCTGTGCCAAGCCATTCTGCCCCAAGTTCCGTCAATTGATATTCCAATGGGTATCCTTTTTTATGCAGTCCACACACCGCTAGCTGGATACTTTCACTGGCTAAAAATGCCTCTCCAAATGCAAGAACCAGGTTCTCCAAATCGCTTCTTCCAAATATGGTAATTCCAAATGGATACGTTCTATCGCTGCTGTTTTCTGGTACTGCAATTGCTGTCAAGTCCAACAGGTTACAGTGGTTGGTGTAAAGTCCCATTTTACTGTTTGTCTCAATGGGATTCTTGCGAACCTGTTCTCTTGTAAAGGAACCACCTGCCGTCGGCATAATCATCACACTATCTTCCAATAATAGTCTGGCTTTCGCCTTATACTGTTGCAATTGGTGCAAATCTCCAAATAACTTTGCCGCTGTATTTTCCTTTTTTTCACCGGATCGTAAAATCGTCTCGGTAACAGGAAATGTTTTTCCCGGATTTGCTTCCACAAATTCCTTTAAATCTTCCCAACGCTCTGCCACATAAGCACCTTCATACAAAATCAGTGCTGCCTTTTGAAACATATCCATGTCAAGCTCTTCTACTAAAATTCCAAGCCCTTTGATTCGTTTGATGCAGGCATTCCATTTCTGTCTGTATATCTCCTTGAAATCTCCGTAAAATTCCGGTTCTTCTTTTGGTATATAAACCTTCTTTGGCAATGTCTTTCCCTTTTCCTGAAACGTTTTCGACCAACAACACTCTGCATCAAAACCCTTTGCAATGGAATTGACAAGCTCCACATCCTCCATTTTTTTTGCAAATACCGTCACACAGTCAAGACTGGCACACGCTGGTACCACGCCTTTGCTGGACCAGGAACCTACAGGCGGTTTCCAGCCTACCAATGTATTTAACATGGCAGGCACCCTTCCAGAACCAGCAGTATCCGTTCCCAAAGCAAATGCCGCCAGACCCAATGCCACACTCACGGCAGAACCTGAACTGGAACCTCCACTGATCATCTCCGGTTGGTACGCATTGTGTACTTCTCCATACGGACTTCTGGTTCCCACAAGCCCCGTTGCGAATTGATCCAGATTTGTCTTTCCAATAGGAATCGCACCCGCTTTTATAAGTTTTTCTACAACTGTAGCATTTTCTTTCGGTATATAAGAAAAATCCGGACATGCCGCAGTAGTAGGTACTCCTGCCAGGTCGATATTATCCTTAATCGCAAACGGAATCCCCCAGAGAGGATACTGCTCTCTTTCTTTTGGAAGGGCATCCAGATAAGGTTGTATTGCCTCCTCTGTGGGCGGTACAATCCAAATGTTTTTTTCTTCCTGTGTCTTCGCTCTCTTTATCATTTCCTCTATCAGTTCTTTCGGTGTAAGCACCTGTTTTGCATACGCCTGTTTGATCCAACCAATGGTCAGTTGTTCTGGAACATACATGATCAAACCGCCTCCTTTGCTTCTATTCCCACTACATATTGTCCTGCCTGTACCTGTTCACCAGACTTCACACAAATCGTTGTAATCACGCCATCCTCTTCTGCAGCAATTGGAAATTCCATCTTCATACTTTCCAGAATAACTACGTTTTCTCCCTTCTTTACTTCCTGTCCTTCTTCTACCAATACCTTCCAGACACTTCCCGGAATCGTAGCTTCTATTCCTTCACTTCCTTCTGGCAAGACCGCCTCTTCCGAATCTATATTTTCATCTTCCGAGTCAAAATGATCCAATCCCTGTTCTACCCATCTTTGCTTTTCTGCTTCAAACGCTGCCTCCTGATGAGCCTTAAATTTCGCGCTGCTCTCTTTGATGCTTTCCAGATATGCCTTATATTCTCCCAAATGGAAGGTAGTTTCTTCTACTTCTATTTCAAATTTTCCACGAAGAAAATCCTCTCTATATTGTAAAATTTCTTCAGCGGAACAAGGATAAAATTTAATCTGGTCAAAGAAATTTAACAACCAAGGCTTCTCTTTGGTAAAGAACTTTGTCTCCTGCAAAGCATTCCACATTTGAATGGTTCTTCCTACAAACTGGTATCCTCCAGGGCCTTCCATACCATATACACAAAGATATGCACCACCAATTCCCACTGCATTTTCTGGGGTCCATGGTCTGGCTGGATTGTATTTTGTGGTAACCATACGGTGTCTTGGATCTGTCGGTACCGCAACTGGAGCACCTAGATACACATCACCTAAGCCCATAACCAGATAATTTGCCTCAAACACAATCTTCATTACATCTTCTATGCTGTCCAATCCATTGATTCTTCGAATAAATTCTGGATTGCTTGGACACCATGGTGCATTTGGTCTTACGGTCTTTTGATACCTCTCTGCTGCCAACTGTGTCTGTGGGTCATCCCATGATAAAGGTAATTTTATAATACGGGATGGTACTGTTACATCATCTAAGGAACCCAATTCTTTGTTGGTTTTTACGATAGCATCTACCATTTCTTTTGTTGTAATTTCTTCTGGTCGGAAATGCACCTGCAAAGAACGAATACCCGGTGTCATATCAATAATTGGAAGATTCTTTTCTTTTAATGCATTCATTAAAATATGTGCGCGGAAGCGAAGCTCTATATTTAATTCCATTTCACCAAACTCAATCAGGACATTTTCTTCTCCATCTAAACGAATGAGATAGTCTGTATCCCCTTCTCTTCCCTTTGCCAATATGGCATACGTTGCATCCAGTTTAATTGGTTCTGGTAAAACAACTTCTGTATAATTGCCTTTTATATTTTCTTCCTGTGCAAGTCGGATCTCTTTTGCCTGCTCCAAGCTTAACAACTGGAAATGAACCGTATCACCAGGATGCAATTGTCCTAACTTCCACAATTCTCCCTTTGCTGTAGTAACCGGGCAAACAAAACCTCCCAAACTTGGTCCGTCTGGCCCCAGTAAAATAGACTGGTCTCCTGTCAAATCCAAGGTACCAATGGCGTAAGGATTATCATGAATGTTAGATGGATGTAAACCTGCTTCTCCTCCATCCTCTCTTACCCACTGTGGAATTGGTCCATTTAAACGGATACCTGTTCTTGCACTGTTAAAATTCACCACATACTCAGCGCTGGTTAATGTTTCTAAATATTCTGGTTTTAAATATTCTGCGGTAGGTTGTGGTCCCGGAATCACGCCAATGGTCCAGTTATTCGTAAGTTTTGGTGTATATTCACTTGGGAAAGATTCCACAGAACAAATATGACACTCTTTGGTAAGTTGCAACACATCTCCTGTTCGAAGTGTTCTACCATTGTGTCCTCCGAACTTTCCATCTACAAATGTAGAAGAACTTCCCATTACTTTTGGTACCTGTATACCACCTGCTACTAATAAATAAGTACGCATACCCTTTTTACAATTACCAAATTTTAAAACCTGCATAGGTGCTGCCTGAATGACCGTATACATTGGTACGTTCTCTCCATCCAAAGTTGCTCCCATATCTGCTCCAGTAATCACAAAAGAAGTGGTGGTACGGAAACGGAAGGTTCCACCCTTCATCGTCATTTCAATTCCTGCTGCATCTTCTTTGTTTTTCAACAAAGCATTTCCAATTCGGAAACTGTAGGAATCCATTGCCCCACAAGGTGGCACACCCACTGTCCAATATCCGATCATTCCCGGATAATCCTGCACTGTACTTTGCACTCCACCACTTAATACTTCTAATGCTGTTTCCTCAGGTAAAAATCCCTCCAACATTTTCGTATAAAGCTTGGCTTCTTTGTAAGCAGGAGTATGAATCAACGCTTTTAAATACTGCATATTCGAAGTAATTCCATACAATTTTGACTCTTCCAGTACACGGCTCATCTTTTCTAAGGCATCCTGACGATCCTTTCCATGCACGATCAACTTGGCAAGCATTGGGTCATACAAAGGAGATACCACGATATTTTTCTTAATCCATGTTTCCACTCTGGCAATATCGGAAAATTCCACATCATCGATTTTTCCACTGGCAGGTCGGAAATTGTTGATACAATCTTCTGCATACACACGCACCTCAATGGCATGTCCATTTGGCTTTCCGACTTTTTTCTTTAAATCCTTTAATTCTCCTGCTGCCTCTTTTACCATCCATTCCACTAAATCTACACCCATTACTTCTTCTGTAATTCCATGCTCTACCTGCAAACGGGTATTTACCTCAAGGAAATAAAACTTTTCCTGTTCTTCATCATATAAAAATTCTACCGTACCTGCATTGCGGTAAGAAGCTGCTCTTGCAAGACTTTCCGCTGCCTGATACATTTCCTTTCGAACCGAATCGCTTAAATTTGGTGCTGGAGATTCCTCTACTACTTTTTGATTTCTTCTCTGTACGGAACAGTCTCTTTCTCCAATGGCTGTCACTTCTCCAAATGCATTACCAAAGATTTGCACCTCTACATGTCTGGCTTTTCGAATGTATTTTTCTACAAATACACCTGCATCGTTAAAGTTACTTTCTGCCAAATGGCATACATTGTCATAGGAATCCGCCAGTTCTTTTTCATTTTCGCAAATACGGATACCGATTCCGCCACCTCCGGCGGTACTCTTTAACATAACCGGATACCCAATCTTCTCTGCGGCTTCTAATGCCTCGTCCACTCCCGTCAATAAACCAGTTCCTGCAAGAAGTGGAACATTCGCCTTACTGGCAAGTTCTCTGGCAGAATGCTTTAATCCAAATAAATTGATCTGCTCCGGTGTTGGTCCGATAAACTTGATGCCTTTCTCTTCACACGCATTTGCAAATTCTGTATTTTCACTTAAAAATCCATAGCCAGGATGTACCGCCTGTGCATTAGTCTCTACGGCTGCCCCAATGACCTTTTCCACATCCAAGTAGGTCTCTTTTGCAGAACCATCTCCTAAATATACGGCTTCATCTGCATTGGTTACATGCAAACTGTCTTTATCTGCCTCTGAATAAACGGCTACACTTTTAATTCCCATCTTTTTCAGAGTTCTCTCAATTCGTACTGCAATTGCACCACGATTGGCAATTAACACTTTATCAAACATAATGACTTCCTCCTGTTTTGCTCTGTCAAGCGGATATTCCCAATCCACGTTGCTACTTGTTCCTATAAAAGTGGCACTACATGCCTTACGAGGTACGGGGCTTGACCCCCGCACCTCGTGCAAGAGTACACACCGCCTAAAGGCAGTGTTTTTTGTACTTTTATAAAAACCATCTTTCTATAAAGAAAAATAGGCAAGGATTCCCTTTTGTCGGCATCCTCGCCATCTATCAAACGATATCTTATCTTTTAATCCCAAATCAACAATCTTACTGGAGTAGGATTGTATGCATTACAAGGATTATTTAACTGTGGACAGTTACTAATCAGCACCATAACATGTTCCAATGCCTTCATCTCCACATATTTTCCCGGTGCAGATACACCATCATCAAACTTAAATCCTCCCTGTGGCGTAACTGGTACATTCATAAAAAAATTAATATTCGGTGCCAAATCTCTCTTTCTAATATCCACCGTACTATCTGCCAACTGTAACATAAAACTGTCACGACAGTTATGCATATATCTTTTTTCTCTGGCGTAACGAACGGTATTACTTTGGGAAGAACAGGCACCGCCTAATGTATCATGTCTTCCTGTCTTATCTGCTGTAATTTCAAGCAATGGCTTTCCCGATTCTGCTCTTAAAATACTTCCCGTCGTAAGATAAATATTCTTCTGCATTACTATGGTCTGAACCGCTCCATAATGATCCTCTGGGTTTGTCATATCATAAAATGTCGTATCGACTGCCTGATTTCCTTCCATATCTAGTATACGAAATGTCTGCCCTGGTTTTAATTCATGCATCCAACCAAGTCCAGCCTCCACTACCTCGTCATAAATTGCATCTTCTATTTTTAAATCACTGTCTTTTTCAATAAATCCGTACATGGTTCCATCCTCCTATCTAATGCAAACACTTGTGTTGGCAAGCGGATAATCCCAATCCACTCTGCTCCTTGCTCCTAACATAAGAAACAAACCTTTATAATCCTAATAAATTGTTATAATCCCATGTGTTCTCAAATGCTCTGTAATTTTCACTTCTATGGTTTACACATTCATCCATCAAATCAGTAGGTGGTGCATCGTATACCTCCATGGTAACTGGAACCTGTGGATACTCCTCACTTGGATTTAAAGGATTTGGGGTATTACTTGCGATAAATAAAATATCCATCTCTGTACGAAGGGTTACCGTAGCACCTTCCTTACAGTGTCCCACTTCATAATGCATGCTTCCATCATCTTCTACATACACCTTGGAAAATAAATTCACACAAGGAACTAAGTCTCTCTTGCTCATGTTGTTTCGCACCAGTTCCACCTTGAAATTTTCTTCTCCACATCGATAATAGTCATTTCCCTGCTTCTGGTAGCTGGTCTTTCCATATTTTTCATCTGTCAAAAGTCTGGTCGTATGTCCCGCAATCGTATCGTGCCATCCAAGACTATCTTCTACAATACTTGCCAACACTCTTCCGTTATCGCTCATCAACACATTTCCCTTTGCTAAATGTGCGGTATACTGTGCCTTTAAAGTATCCGGCATATTATATCTCTCTGATTTATCTCTCATATTATATAAAAGAATAGATACATTGGCATTTTCTCCCAATGCCTTAAAGTGTATATACTTGTTTCTTCCAATAAATCCGGACCATTTTTCTCCTGGTCTAAATTCCTTTGTAAATATCTTCTGCATAAGAACTCCTCCAATCCACTTCATTCGTTACCGTTCACAGTTCCGTAAACAGCAACCTTCCTTCTATCTTTCTATCGTTATTGCTTTTGTTTGCTATACCTATACTATAATTTTTTCAATAATTTCTTACAATTGTCCAAAATCTTGATTTGCATTCCTTAAAATGCTACCTCTGGTTTTCGTGGGTAAACTAAAGTTCTATTTAACCATATATAATCCTCCAAATTTCAATCCGTATTTATAGGATTACATTTTCTATAAATGAAAAATAGCTCTTGAGCACCTGTATCTCTACAAGTTTTCAAAAGCTATTTATCACTTACTATTTTTTATTCAAACATTACTCAACTAAATACTTTTTCCCTTTTATATCTTATATCCCTGGTGCAATATAGTGCAATTGGTATCCAGAAATTTCCACAATATTTTTTCTTAGAAACGACAAAAATTTATTTTCTCCGCTTTCTGCCTTTCCTGCTACTGTATTAATTAATTCCTTTTTTGCAATTTTAATTTTTTTCTCCTCTGGTACTTCTTCTTTCCTTAATTTTGTGTGTAACATTGTGCGCTTGTACACTTGCACTTTAAAGTATTCTTTTTCATCAATCTCCAAATAGAACTCTTTTTCCTCTTTTTCCATATTCGCATAATCTAATAGCAAAGCCGAATATTGTAAAATCTGCTCCGTATTTAACTTTGAAAACACGGCAAATACTTCATCGTCTATATTATTTTGAGATATATTCTCACCACGAAGTTCCCTAACAGCCTTCAAATATCCATTTCTCCAAATACTTGATTCTGTCTGATATGCAATCTGTTCTAATGCATCCGCACATAGCTCTCTTGCATCCTTATAATCAGGAGCTACCTGCAATACATAACCCGTCATTTCAGCTACAAGCTGATATTCGCCTTCTTCAAAATCTTTTTTTGCCTTTTCGATAACAGTTTCTTTTGTGCCTACATATGAAATTAGCTTTTGAGCAAATTCCTTTTCTGTAGATGGATTTAGGTGAATTGGATTTCCATCGTAAAACCCCAAATACTTTTGAAAAATAGCTCGAATATTTGTCTCATATGTTCCATAATAAGGTCGAAGATACCATACTTTTTGAATTTCTTCAGGAACAGAAACCGCATTTTTTAGTTCGTCCATTTTTACGCCCTTGGCAATTGCTGCCAACGTCTGGTCATGTATATTTTTATACACAGCAGCATGATTGAGCAAAACCTCTTTTACCGCATCTGGCTTTTCTTTTGTTCTCCAATGAGGCCACGAATGTCCTTGAAATACTACCTGTGCCTCATCCCCATATTTTATGGCAGTATCATACAAAACCTGTGACCAGATCAAAGCATCTCTCACCTTTGCTCCACGCATGGTGTAAAGGTTGTGAAGTGTTCCAATGCAGTTATCTGCAACCCATAATGCCTTGTATTCATGAAAATAGTTCTGCATATTTGCTACTGCCTCAGTCTCAGAAGTAACCTGAAAATCAATATGAATACCATCAATTTCTATGGTTTGATTTTCTTTCACCTCATAGGTTGGAGTCGCATAAGTCGCTGTTCCAGGAATTGTTGCCAGTCCACACCCAACTGATATTTTTCCTGTGATCCCTGGCTCAACACCTGTTCCCATTTGATAAGAAGCTCTTGCTCTCATAGCTCTTCCTGCATAAACATATTCATCCATTGCAGCCTCTTCAAATCCTTTCGGAACATAAATTTTTACATTAGGATTATTTTTTACAACAGAACGTACCCCTCCAAAATGGTCTCCATGAGAATGACTTATAATTACCGCTGCTATACGTGAGTGAATTTTCTCCCCAAGATACTTTTCCACTTCCCTTATCGCTGCATCCATTCCCTCTTCTGTAGAACCGGTATCCAATACAATCCACTGCTGTTTTCCACGAATAAAATTAATATTTGCAATATCAAATCCTCTTACTTGAATGATATCCTTACCTACTATTGAATAAATTCCACACTCGTACAATCCTCTTCCATTCAACCAAAGACTTGGATTTACGCTATTAGGCACCTTGGTTTGTTTTAAAAAATCATAGTTCTTGTGACAATAGATTTTCTCTCCGTTTTCTTTTGAAAGTTGCAATCCTTCAAAAGATTTTAGGCAATGAGACTTTGCTAATTCTACTTCCTCATTATACGGATTGTTTCGATCGATCCCTAGCCACTTTGCAACTTCTTCATTATGTTGTATTGTGTACTTAGTTGCTACTTTCGCTAAACTTTTTTCCATAAACTCACTCCTATTCTGTCGCATCTCTTCCTCTGTACAATAGACAGAGTGTGGCTTGTACCTCTCCTGATACAAGCAAGTCCCCACCTACCACTTATTGCTCTACGCAATAGAGATGGGGAACTTTCTTGATACTGTTAAATACTTGGTTCAATTAAATTGAAATCTGCTGTCTCTGCAAGATTTACCAAGTAGCTTTGAAGTTTATCTATAAATTCAAATGCATTGGTATCAATATCTGTTTCTTTTAGTTGTTTTGCACTCCACAAGAACAGATCATTCTTTGAAATGGTTGCATATTTTTCTTCTTGATCCTCTTTTACTGGGTACGTCAATAAGACCCCTCCATACAAATGCACTATAAACTTTTTCTTTACAGGGACATCTTTTCCTTTGTATTTCCTTGTCTCTGTGTTTGAAAAACCTTCTTCCACAATATTTAGCTGAAATTTAAAATCTTCCTTCTCTGCCTGATCGTTTTGAAGTAAAATTCCAATATATTTTAATAATAATTCTTCCGACATGCACTTTGCCATATCATTTCCTTTTTTGATTTTTTTAGGTTTTGCTGCAATTCCATTTCGTAATTCCTGTGCCCCTTGTAAATATGCATTTCTCCAAATGCTTGATTCTGCCACATATCCTAGCTGTTCAAATGCATCTGCACATAATAATTTTGCATCCTCATAGGATGGGTCCGCATAAACCACCTGCGCTGCAGCAAAAGCTGCTTTTTTATACTCACCATTTTTAAAGTCTTTCACTGCATTCTCAATAATCTTTTCCTTCGGTCCTGCATATTCTACAAATAATTTTGCCTGCTCAACTTCCGTCAACGGATCTACATCGTTCGGATTTCCATTAAAGAAACCTAGATATTTGGTATATACTGCCCTTGAATTGATTGGAACTGAACCATAATATGGTCTTGTGTACCAATTTTTTTCTAACACCTTTGGAATCTTTACTTTTTGTGCAATCTCTTTTGCAGTATATCCCTGATTTGCAAATAATAAGGTCTGATCATGAATATGCTTATAGATTGCTGCATTATTCAACAAATACTCTCTTACCATATTTGGTTTTTCCGGTGTATTAAAATGTGGCCAATTATGTGACTGAAATATAACATCGCTTCGATCCGCAAACTCTTCCATAGCTTCTAATATATAGTCTGTCCATGCACTGGCATCACGAAGTTGTGCTCCTCGAATTGGATATGTATTATGTAATGTTCCGCAGCAATTTTCCGCCATCCAAAGTGCTCTATAATTTACATAATAATTATTCATCTCTGCAGGAGCCTCTGTTCCTGGCGTAATCTGAAATTCTATTTGAATCCCATCAATTTCTACTTTTTGATTGTGATCAATGTAGTCAGTCGGAGTAATAAAGCTACTATTTCCATTTGGTGATGCAAGCCCTAATCCTGTGGATATTACACCTTTTGCACCTGGCACAAGATCAAATCCGAACTGATAACTTGCTCTTCTTGACATCGCTGTCCCCGCAAAAATATTTTCCTTTACACACTCCTCATCAAAACCTGCAGGAACGTAAATAGGAATCTTCCCTTCACTGGCTGCTCCTACCTGTTCTGGTGTTACAACTCCCTTAATTCCGCCAAAATGATCTCCATGAGAATGACTGATGATTACTGCAGTAATTTTGTCTATTACAGGTTCCTTTAGTGCTTTTTCCAGCAATTCTAAAGCTGCCCTTGAAGTTTCAATACTCGACATAACATCCTGCACAATCCATCCATGCTCACTTCGTATGATTGTCAAATTAGATATGTCAAACCCTCGTACCTGATAGATTGCATCCTTTACCACCTCAAATACACCTGCTAAATAATTACTCTTTCCATTTAACCAAAGACTGGCATTAATCGTGTCTGGCACCGAATCTTCCTCAAAGAAATCAAATGCCTTTAAATTCCAAACTTCTTGTCCTGCCTGATCTTTGATAAGCATTTCTTTTACTGGATAAATGCATTTTTCTTTTGCCAGTTCATATTCCTCATTTGTGCATTTTTGTTGATTAAGTCCAAAATACCGAGCAATCTTTCTATTTTTCTCCAACGTAAATTTTGTCGCATCTTTTTTATCTCTTGAAAAGCAATAATTGCACATGTTTCTTCCTCCATTCCTAACTATCTAAAGTTTTGCTTGCTACTTTTTTGAAATATTTTTAGTGTAACTACTTTTTCGCATCATACTCTGCTTTTGCTTCTTCATAATAACTGTTATCCACAAAGTTTTTCATATCAACTGAATTTTTAATTAACTTCTCTGATACTAAAAAATCATTTAGATGATTAAGCTTCTCTATTGTATTCTCCGTAATTTCTGGTGAAAAATAATCAAAGCTTGTATCATATGCAAATACCTTTTTATAAATATCTGCAGTGTATCCATCTGATTTTCCTGCCCAAATAGAATATGCTTCCTCTGGATTTTTCTGTATATATTCCTGTCCCCGAAGCATTGCCTTAATCACCGCTTTCGCCACCTCTGGATTTTCCTTTAGGTAGTCTGATAATCCAACTCCAAAGAACTGAGAGGTCCATTCTGGATGATCTGTTGAATCAGCAATTACAGTACCAAGCCCAAGACTCTCTAAATAGTAACCAATACTTGTGGAAGTAATCAGTACATCTGCATCCTTGCTACTAATCAAAGATGCAGCATCTGAAAATGTATTGATTTCCTCTATATCCGCTTCTTTTACACTTGCATCGTCAATAATAGACTTAAAATACTGATGGTAAATCGTACCTCTTGCTACTATCACCTTATGTCCCGGAAAATCTGCTGCTGATTTCACATCTTTTACACCATTTCTCACAAAAATCCCCATCTGCTCCTCTGAATTGTATATAGCAAAAATCGTCGTATCTGTTCCATTTGCTTTTGCAACAGTAGCGGGAAGATCTCCGTAAATTGCCAACTGAATTTCTCCTGCTGCAAAAGCTTCATTAATTGCTGGTCCTGCTTGAGCAAATCCTACAATTTCAGGTTCATATCCCACCTCTTCAAGTTCCTCTTTCAAAAAGCCTTTTGAATCAGCCACTCCGATAGCACCTAATAACGAATTTCCCTGTCCGACAGCTCCAATCCGCACCACTTGCTTTTTCGTACTTGTATTTTTTGTAGAACCACTATCTGTAACTGTATCTTTTCTATTTCCGCAACCCACTAATCCTATTGCTAATCCGAATAGTAAACTCAATGCCATCACTTGTTTTGTTAATTTTCTCATAATTTCTTCCTTCTTTCTTTTTGTATTTCTGCAACTGTATTCCTGTAAAACAGTTACTTCTTATTTTATATAAATCCTTAATCGCTAATGCGTATAAGGAAATGTATTACTTTTTCCATGGCGTAAACAAACTGAATAAGGAACCTAATAATTTATCCATCACAATTCCAATCAGTCCAATAACAAGCATACATACAATAACAACATCCGCTCGCATCAAACTTCTTGCGTCACTCATGCGATATCCAATTCCTGATGTTGCTGCAATCAATTCCGCTGCCACAACTGCCATCCACGAAGTACCAAGCCCCAACTTTAACCCCACAAGTATTTGCGGAATCGCATGTGGCAAATAAACCTTTGTAAATGTTTTCCACTGACTTAATTTATATAATTTTGCTACTTCTCTATAACTTTCCGGTGTCTGTGAAATACCATTTTCTGTATTTACCAAAATTGGGAAAAAGGCTGCCATTACAATAATTACAACTTTTGACTCTTCACCAATTCCCGCCCAAAGTATAATTAAAGGGATCCAAGCAATAATTGGTATCTGACGAATTACTGTAATGAGTGGGAACAATAATTCCTTCATCGTTCGCGACATACCAATAAGTGCACCTAAAACAACCCCAAACACAATGGAACACAAATACCCTTTTACAACTCTCGATAAACTAACCAATAAGTCCCCTTGCAGTTGTCCACTCTCCACCATTTCCAAAAACGCTTGCCAAACCTTTGAAATACTAGGAAGAATTCCATCTGGAATGTTTCCCCTAGTCGTTGCATAAAACCAAGCCAAAATTAAAATAATCGGGATAATTAATGCAACTATTGTTTTTCTAACTATTGTCTTCATCCTCTTCCTCCTTATATCATATATTCCACTTCATATTGTTCCTCTTGTGCATCCTCAAACAGATACCCATAAATTTTCTTCTTATAATATGTAAATTCATCACTATTACGCATATGCCCTTGCCCTCTGGTTTCTACTGTAATAATATCCTTAATCTGTCCTGGTCTTGCAGACATTACTACAATTCGGTCTCCCAGTACAATTGCTTCATCAATATCATGTGTTACCATAACCATAGTTGTTCCCTGTTCTCTTTGAATTCTGGTAATCTCCTTCTGCATCTGAATCCTTGTTAATGCATCCAATGCTCCAAATGGCTCATCCAAAAGAAGTATAGTCGGGTTATTTGCCAACCCTCTGGCAATGGCTGCTCTCTGTGACATTCCTCCTGATAATTGATGTGGATAGCTGTTTTCAAAACCCTTTAACCCGACTAATTCGAGATGTTCTTTCACTAAAGCCTCTCTTTGTTCCTTTGGCAATCCCTTTAATCCAAATCCTACATTATCCTTTATTTTTAACCAAGGAAGCAACCTATGTTCCTGAAATACCATTCCACATCTCGGTCCAGGACCATCCACTGCGTGACCATTTCGTTCCACTACTCCATCTTCATAACTTACCAGACCACACATGATCTTAAGCAATGTACTTTTCCCGCAACCACTGTGTCCGACAATCGTAACAAATTCTCCATGCTTAATTTGTAAATTAATATCTCGAAGTACTTCGATATCATTACCTCCAGAAATAAAATGTTTATTTAAGTGTTCTACCTTGATAATATAATCTTTTTCCTTACTCACAATAATGCCTCCATTCCTTAGTTGTTGTATTTTCTGTTAAAACTGGTTTGAGTCCTTATTCAAGAACCAATTGTTATCTTCTTCTACATCTTATTCCTAGTTTACCTACTATTCAACTATGAATAAAGAAAACGTTTTCAACCACTTCATATAAAGCAACAAATTCTATTGCTTTATTCTTAAAAAATGAATTACTTTTTTATTTTTTATGCCTTATCTTTTCAATTTTATTATTTATTTGAAAACGTTTTCACCGTTTGTATATATTGTAAAATCAAGAAAAACTCCAACTCCATGTATTACTTTTTCTCACTTTTTTCATATTAATCCTATATTTCATACTTTTTTCTTAAATCTATAGAACTTTAGTAGGGCTACTCTTTTTCAAATTCCCACTAAGTTCAATAGAATTTTAATTTATTCAATGTTATGATATATCACATAAAGCGGACGACAAGAAATTGACCGCAACCATTTAGAAGAGTGCAAGGGTGCATATCAAAAACCTTGCACTCTTTTCTTTTACTAAAAGACAATGATAAACAATTGAAATGATTCAGGAGGTAAGGAACTATGAAAATGATTAAATCGTTCGTCAGACCAGAGAAGGCAGAAGATGTATTGGATGCGCTTATGGACAAAGGGTTTTCCGCTGTTACAAAAGCCAGTGTTCTAGGTCGAGGAAAACAAAAAGGTCTAAAGGTTGGAGATACCTATTATGATGAAATTCCAAAAGAAATGATTATGATTGTGGTAGAGGACAGCAACGTAGATAAAGTTGTAAAGATTATCGCCGATACTGCTCGTTCTGGAAAGGAAGGACGTTATGGTGATGGAAAGATTTTTCTTACAGAAGTAGAAAAGGCGATTACCATTAGTAGCGGCGAAGAAGAACTATAGGCAGGAGGGACCATTCATGAAAGAAGTAACCATTATTTTAAGACCAAAAATGTACTTTGAAACGAAAAAAGCATTGGATGAAGTTGGTTTTCAGGCAATGACCGTTCAGGAAATCATTGGTCGTGGAAAAAGTCCCATTCAATACGATTTTGATGGTGAAGTAGTGACACATCGTTTGGTTGCCAAGCGAATGCTTACCATGTATGTTCGAGATGAAGATGTAGATTTTCTGGTTGAAACTATTGTAAATGTAAATAAAACAAACAGTGCCGGTGATGGAAAAATATTTATTTCTCCTATTGTAGAAGGTATTCGTGTAAGAACCGGCGAACGAGGAAACGAATCTGTATTATAAATTAGAAAGGTATGTGATTTGTATGAAAAAATATTTAACAATATTATTACTTGCTCTGATGTCGCTATGTATACTTACTGGTTGTGGAAGCAGCAAGAGCAATGATAAAAAAACTACTGCTACTGCAAGCAGCTCTGCTTCCAAAGGAACAAAGGATAATCCTTTTATTCTTGGTGTCAGTCCAATGGCGGGCTGGTACGCATGGTACGGTGTGGATGGAACAGGCATTTTTGAAAAAAATGGTGTCTATGTAAAACTGAAATTTTTCTCTGTTTACAGCGACTCTCTGACCGCATTTTACTCAGGAAATTTGGATGGTATCTGTATTGCAGCCTCTGATGCCATTTCACCTTTAAATGAAGGAGTAGACTTTAAAATTGTTCTGGTAAATGATAACTCCGCTGGTGCAGATGCTTTAGTAGTACAGGACGGTATTTCGTCTATCAAGGATTTAAAAGGAAAGACCGTTGCTACCGAAGTAGGTACATTGGAGCATATGTTCCTACTTAAAATGCTGAAAGATAATGATATGACAATTGATGATATTAACTTCACCAACATGACAATCAACGATGCAGGTCCTGCCTTTATCGCAGGTAGTGTAGATGCTGCCGTTTTATGGGAGCCAACCCTTTCTACTACTCTAAAGTCAGCCGGAACGGTTTTATACAGCACCGAAAGTGAACCAGGTCTTATTCCTGATACATTGGCTGTTCGTAGTGAAGTAATTAAAAACAGTCCTGATGCCGTACAGGCAATCGTCAACTCTTGGTTTGATGGAGTAAAAAAATTAAACGCAGGTGACAAGGACTTTTTACAGGCAATCTGTGATGGTGCAGAATTGGAAATGGACGATTATTTACAGATTGTAAAAGGTGTAACCATTTTTGATAAGAAAAAGAATCAGGAAACCTTCAAAGAAGGAAAAGATTTTACTTCCTTGAAATATTGTTTGGATCAGTCTGCTGACTTCCTTTTATCTACAAAAATGATTGACAAACTTCCAGATGACACCAGCGTAATTCTAGATGATAGCTTTATTAAATAGCGCAAGGGGGATTTTCCATGATAAAAATTCGTATTCGTAAGGAGATTGAAAAGAAAAAATATCTTCTGCTGGCCATTTTATCCTTTGTGGTGATTATTGCACTGTGGACTTTGGCAAGTGTAACTGGTGCAGTAGACGAAATTTTTCTTCCAAATCCTGCAAAAGTCATACAATATTATATAAGTGCAATTCAAGACGGCTCCCTCTGGGAAAATACCCGAATCAGTTTGTACCGTATCCTATTGGGATTTGTCATTGCTGTTGTTCTTGGCATTCCCGTTGGTATCTTAATGGGAACCTTCCAAAAAGCAGAAGCGGTAATACGACCTCTTTGTGAATTTATACGATATATGCCTGTTCCTGCTTTCGTTCCACTTATTATGGTCTGGGTAGGTATTGGCGAAAATGCTAAAATTACTGTTATTTTTATTGGTACATTTTTCCAGTTGGTTCTAATGGTGGCAGATGATGCGCTCTCTGTTCCAGATGACCTAATCAATGCAGGTTATACCTTAGGTACTACCACACCAATGACCATTTTTAAAATTATTATTCCAGCTATGCTTCCAAGATTAATGGAAACCTTGCGTATGATGATTGGATGGGCTTGGACCTACTTGGTTAGTGCGGAACTGGTCGCTGCTAACTCAGGTCTTGGTTACACGATTTTAAAATCACAGCGATTTTTAGCTACCGATGCCATTTTTGGTGGAATTATTTTAATTGGTATTCTTGGACTGATTACCGACCGTATCTTCGCATTTCTAAATAAAAAATTGTTCCCTTGGGCAGAAGGAGGTCATTAATATGGGATTATTCAAGAAAAAAACTGTTTTACCAAAAAGAACACAACATATTGAAGCAAATCTGGCAAACAGCAAAATCCATGTAAAGAACGTAAAGAAGATTTATCACTCTGCCAAAGGGGATACACTGGCAATGGATAACGTAAATCTCAACGTATTGGAAAATGAATTTGTCTGTATTGTAGGTCCTTCCGGCTGTGGAAAATCCACCCTTCTTCGCATGGTTGCAGGGCTGGATGAGATTTCCGATGGTGAAATTATCATTCAGGATCATTCGATTATCGGTCCAGGTGCCGATCGTGGTATGGTATTTCAGGCTTATACACTTTTCCCTTGGATGACAGTGGCAGATAACATAAAATTTGGTCTAAAAATCAGGAAAATACCAAACGATGAACAGGATGCCATTGTAGATAAATACTTAAAAGTAATTAAGCTGGAGAAATTCAGAAACAGCTATCCAAAGGAATTATCCGGTGGTATGAAACAACGTGTCGCAATTGCCAGAGCTCTTGCAAACAGTCCAGAGGTACTTCTTATGGACGAGCCGTTCAGTGCATTGGACCCACAGACAAAAGCGGATATGCAACTACTGATGCGACAGATCTGGCAAGTAGAAAAACCAACTGTATTGTTCGTCACGCATGATATTGAAGAAGCGGTCTTCTTATCCAGCAAAATTTATGTACTGACATCAAGACCTGGTACGGTGAAAAAAGAAATTCCTGTCTATCTTCCATACGACAGAGATTTATCCTTAAAGGATACAGAAGCGTTTATCAAGCTAAGAAAAGAAGTCAATTCCTTAATTGACCATGAACAGATTTAATGTTACTATTCACAGCCTTTCTTCATGTACAGAAGAACTGCCTACACGGCAGCTTTGTATCAAGCAACTAGCTCCTTACGTGCAAGCACGACGTTGTCTAGTTGCTTGATACAAATCGGCTGTGAATAGTAACGATTTAACAAATCAAATTTCTCTATAGAGTAAAACAAGCACATTTTACAAGTTGCGTGATGTAAAATGTGCTTATTTTTTTATAAATGGTACACTAAACTACTGTCCCTTGTTAAACTTAACATCTGACTCTATATCTGACTATACAATAAATTTAGCAACTGTGTCCTACTCTTTACCCCTGTTTTCGTATAAATATTATATACATGTTTTTTTACTGTAGATAAACTTACCACTAATTTATCGCAAATTTCACTATTGGAACAACCTTCTCCAATCAGTTTCAAAATGTCTTTTTCTCGATCCGTAATTCCATACTTTTCTTTCATCTGTTGTAGACAGTTTTCCATTGCTACCTGCTGTCTGCTCAATTGCATGGAATTTACAATCATATTTTCTATATGATTTTTCAACACATTTAATATGTAAATATCTTTTTCACTAAAATCGCCCAGAGCCTCACTCCGAAACAAATTAAAAATCCCAATAATCTGCCCATTTCTAATTATCATAATTCCACAACCATAGGGAATATCAAAAGGCCGTAAAAATCTCTTGTAAAACGGCGTATTCTTTCTTACATCATCATCTAAAATAGAAGTATCCTGATATACACAAGTTCCTGCTGAAAATTCATATAAATATTTTAAATAATCCTGCTCATAATAATCGTCTATATACTTCTCACTCTCACTTTTATCCATCCCAACAAAATAGGCATCTTCCCGTCGAATGTCCTGCTTTTCATCTAACATAATAAAATATCCCTTTGTATAAGGAATCAACATTCGAAGCACCTTCATTGTTTTCTCTGCTAAATGCGTAATATCATTTACAGTATATAACTCTAATAAAATTTTATTGATTGTCAGCCATTCGGTATCTTTTAACATATCCTTCGCCTTCCCTGTTCTTTCAGTTATTGTGTCTTATACTATTCTTTTGTAAAAAGTTTTTCTCTATAGAATGCATTTTATAAAGTAAAAAAAGCGCCTATATAGAGATTTCATTCCTCTATATAAGCGCCTTTGCTCAACTAATTTCTTATATAGTAGCACATCTTCTTTCTATTTACCATCTTTGTTTTATCTTTTCATACTTTTTTCTCCACCCAATAGAACTAAAGTAGTACGTCAATGTTTTTGTATTTTTTCGTATACCATACAATATTTTCCGCTTTTTTACTTTACAAATCGCATCTTCAATGCTAAAGTAAGTAGCGGATAGGATTCCGAAATGTACCTATACCTATTAACAATACAAGCAAACTTTGCTTTACTCTATGCTTACGCAATCTGGCGTCTAGCCTGTGCAGACGACCTTGATTTCATAAGGAAGAACATTTGGAGGTGACAAAGTTGAAGATTGGTTTTATCGGCGCGGGAAAAGTAGGCACTTCCCTTGGAAAATACTTTTCCACACATCAGGTAACTGTTACCGGATTTTATAGTCGAACAGAGGCTTCTGCCAAAGAAGCTGCCAAATTTACAAATACAAACTTCTATCCCGATAGGAAACAACTGATTGCCGACAGCGATGTTATTTTTCTCACTGTCACAGATAGTGCAATTGCTCCTGTTTGGGAATCTATCAAACACGAATCAATACAGGGCAAGATTTTCTGTCATTGTAGCGGTTCCTTATCTTCAGGTATTTTTTCGGACATTCAACATCTGGGAGCATATGGTTATTCCATTCATCCACTCTATGCAATTTCAAGTAAAACAGAATCGTACAAAGATTTAGCACATGCACTATTTACATTAGAAGGAGATTCGGCTTACTTACAAAAAATGCGCACATTTATGGAAGGGTTTGGAAATGATGTTCAGATTATTTCCACAGAAAACAAAGCCCTTTATCATGCTGCGGCTGTGTTTGCAAGCAATCATATGGTCGCTCTTGCATACATTGCCACCAATCTTTTCCAGCAATGTGGTTTTTCTTCCGAACATGCCTTGCAAGCAATCGCACCGCTTATGGAAGGAAATCTGGCTCATATTTTAGCCGATGGTCCTGTTGCTTCTTTGACTGGACCTGTAGAACGTAATGATGTTGCTACGATTCAACGGCATTTAGAGTGCCTGCCCGCACAATATCAAGCGGTGTATAGAGAACTTACAAAAATCTTAGTAGATATTGGAAGCCAACGCCACCCGAATGCAGATTATACAGACATCCAACAACTCTAATGTTGGGGACAAAACAGATTTTAGAAAGAGAGGACTTGTACATTATGAAACATACTGTATTAACTTTACAGGAGCAAAAGAAAAATAATGATAAGATCACAATGCTAACTGCTTACGATTACACGACTGCCAAATTGATTGACGAGGCAGGTATTGATACAATTTTAGTTGGAGATTCCCTAGGTATGGTAATGCTTGGCTATGAAGATACCATTTCCGTTACAATGGAGGATATGATTCATCATTCTGCCGCTGTTGCCAGAGGGGCTAAAAATGCATTTATTGTTACTGATATGCCATTTATGTCCTATCAAACTTCCGTTCACGATGCAGTTGTAAATGCCGGACGTCTTATGAAAGAGGGTCGTGCAAATGCTGTAAAACTAGAAGGCGGTCTTTCTGTTTGTCCACAAATTAAAGCGATTACAGCCTGTGATATTCCAGTAGTTGCACATATTGGACTAACCCCTCAAAGCGTGAATGCTTTTGGTGGTTTTAAAGTACAGGGAAAAGATATTGAAAATGCAAAACGTCTTGTAGAAGAAGCAAAAGCCGTAGAAGCTGCTGGTGCTTGCATGGTTGTCATTGAGTGTGTACCTGCTAAACTTGCTACTTACATTTCAGAACAGCTTTCCATCCCTACCATCGGTATTGGTGCCGGCAATGGCTGTGATGGACAAGTTTTAGTTTATCAGGATATGCTTGCTATGTATTCCGATATGGCTCCAAAATTTGCAAAACATTTTGGACAAGTAGGAACTGCCATGAAGGAAGCATTTGCAAACTATATTAAAGAAACAAAGGCACAGACATTCCCTGCACCGGAACACACTTTTGCAATATCCGATGAAGTAATGAATGCTATTAAATAAAAATTACCATAAGTAATTGCGAAACTCTATTTTTTCTCTTAACCTTATGTGCAATATTCACATATCCACGCAAGGCACGCTCTCGCTACCTAACACTCGTAGCGGTACATAAGGGTGCAAAATACGCGCCCTAAATACCGACGGTGTCAGAAGTACCTTGCTTAGGATATGCAAATATGCACAAAGGAAATATAATATTTGAGAGTTTCACAATTATTGAAATAGAATTACTAAAAAGAGAGGATTTTATATTATGATTCAAACCGCAACAACTGTAAATGAAGTAAGAGAACAAGTAAAAGCATGGAAAAAGGAAGGGTTATCCGTTGCATTAGTACCTACAATGGGATATTTGCACGAAGGACATCAAAGTCTTATTAAGCGTGCCGTAGAAGAAAATGACAGAGTCGTTGTCAGCATTTTTGTAAACCCAATGCAGTTTGGTCCAACGGAAGATTTAGACAGCTATCCAAGAGATTTAGAGAAAGATAGCGCTCTTTGCGAAGCTACTGGTGCAAACCTAATTTTCCATCCAGAACCAGAAGAAATGTACACAGACGGCTTCTGCTCTTATGTAGATATGTCTGTTTTGACAGAAGAATTATGTGGATTAAGTCGCCCAGTACATTTTCGTGGTGTCTGTACGGTAGTATCTAAACTATTCCATATCGTGACACCTGACCGCGCTTACTTTGGTCAAAAGGATGCACAGCAGCTTGCCATTATCAAACGTATGGTCTTGGATTTGAACATGGATATTGAAGTAATCGGTTGTCCAATTGTTCGTGAAGCCGACGGATTAGCGAAAAGCTCCAGAAATACCTACCTTTCTGCGGAAGAAAGAAAAGCAGCTCTAATTCTTAGCAAAACAATCAAGCTTGGCGAAAAAATGGTAGCAGATGGCGAAAAAGATGCCGCTACTATTTTAGATGCCATGAAGAAAAATATTGAAACAGAACCTCTTGCAAAAATTGATTATGTGAAAATTGTAGATGCACTAACTATGCAGCAAATACCTACCATTGACCGTCCAATTTTATGTGCTATGGCAGTTTATATTGGAAAGACAAGATTGATTGATAACTTCATGTATGAATAAATAACCGTTTTTGAGAAAGGATTTTTAGTATGCAGATTAACATGTTAAAAGGAAAAATACACCGTGCTACTGTAGTGCAAGCAGAACTTGACTATGTAGGCAGTATCACCGTTGACCCAGAACTTTTAGAGGCCGCAGGCATCTTTGAATATGAATATGTACAGATTGTAGATGTAAATAACGGAAATCGTTTTGAAACTTATACCATTGCCGGGGAACCTGGTTCTGGTATGATTTGCTTAAATGGTGCGGCTGCTCGTTGCGTATCCGTAAACGATAAAATCATCATTATGTCTTATGCACAAATGACACCAGAAGAAGCCAAAACACATAAACCAAACGTAGTTTTTGTAGACGATGCGAATAAAATTGTCAGAAAAACCACTTATGAAAAACATGGTAGATTAGAGGATATGTAATCTTCTTTTATAACACATTCAAACAGGCACCCTTTACTTACAAATCCGTAAAGGGTGCCTGTTTTTATTTTGGGCTATACTATGTATCTTGCATTAAGATTGCACGGTTTCATTACTTAATACTTTAGACAAATCATCCATTCCAGCCTTAACATTTCCCATAGCATTTACAATTCTTTCTACTCCTGCTACCTGTTCTTCTGTAGATGCGCTGATTTCATTGGCTGTCTCAGCGGATACTTCCGAAATCTTCTCTAAATTATTCATTGCCTCTAATAATTCTTCTTTAATTGCGGTTACACCAATCAATTCTTCTTGCAAAATTTTTGTAATCTCAATAACATCTTCCGATGCTTTCAACATAACTTCAAAAATTTTCACGGTAGTATTTAATTCCTTATTAGATGCCTCAACACTATTGGTATTATTATCCATAATCTTATTGGTATCATCTACGGTATCTGTAATATCCTTTAGGATTGCATCAATTTCTCTTGTTGACTGAGAAGATGCCAATGATAATGCATTAATCTCGTCTGCAACAACAGCAAATCCCTTTCCAGCTTCTCCAGCTCTTGCTGCTTCAATTGCTGCATTTAACGCTAATAAATTTGTCTGGCTTGCAATTTCATTGATGCTTACAATAATACCACTAATCATACTAGACTTCTGTGATAAGGCTACTACACCAGCAGATGCATTCTTTGTAGATGCAATATTTTCAGAGAATTTCTTTGATAGATTTGTAATTGCCTTAATTCCCTCATCATTCTTAGATTTCAATTCCCTCATTCGTTCTACTGTATTTTGCACTTGTTGCTCTGATGCACTAATCTTATCATTTAATTCATTAAAGATATCAATGCTACTTGTAACCTTGGAAATCTGTTCGTTTGCACTTGATGTAATCTCCCCAGTGGCTGCTGCAATCTCCTCTGTGGTTTTCTCAAAATTGTTCAGTGCTGTATAAATCTGATTCGAAGATTCTTGGATATTACTAACAGATGTATGTACTCCTTTTAATAAATTCTCCAATCTTCTTTCATTCATATCAACTTCTTCAAATAAAGCCAATGTATTTTTTGAAATAATATAAGCTGTAATTGCTTCCAATACATATACAATAAAGATAAAAATCCATACAATTAAATGATGTAATTTAAAATATGCCCCTGAAAATGCAACCATAGCAATAGCGTTTACAACAACGGTAACAATTGCATTCACCAATACAACTTTCTTCTCATAATAAGCAATAATGATTACTGTTGTTAAAAAATACGCCTGTGTCATCGCACCAAAGCGTCCATCGTTGCCAACTACCATGGTAATAGCACCACAGACTGGCATAATACAAGCATATAAATACTTCGCCTTATCTCCCAATATTCCTTGTAATAATCGGATTACAATTGCAACAACTGTCATCGCAAGAACAGACGCATCTGCTATCGTTCCTCCTAAAAAGAGCATAACAAAAGAAAATGCTGCGATTGGAATCATAAATCCCCATACAATAAACATAATTGTGTTCATTTTTGTTTCTTGACTTTTTACTACATTATTTTGCATAATAAAATCCCCCTTCGTCTATCATTTTTTCTGCAACCTTGGTGCTAATATCTATATAAAGAACAAGCACAAGTCGTACCTGCCCCGACCGTCCAAAAGATAACATAATCCCCGATTTCCAGTTCCTCCTCTTCCACTGCTTTTGCATATGCTAACATTGGACTTGTGGTACCCGTATACCCAAACTCATCACCAATAAATTTGAACTTACTAATATCCTCATTCAAATCACTTGCAACCGATTCAATATTTTTTAAAGCAAACTGCGACAAAAAGTACTTTTTAATATCCTTTTTTCCGATATTATTGTGAAAAAGAATATCCTCAATAGAAATCTTTGCACTATAAAAAGCTCCGCTCAAATCAAATTGATCCCATTTTACCAGCTTGTCCTGCGTTGATAAGCTTCTATCCTTTATCACACATGTCATTCCCTTTGCTGGCAATAAAATTTTATTATGGTTACTAGAATTTGTATAATAATCAGAATCAATAAATCCTCGTTCTGTATTATAAACATTTTCAATTAGTAACGCGCAGGCAGAATCTCCAAAATTAGAATAAGTAATCGCTTCTCGGTATCGAGAATATCTATTTAACTGATCCGAACCAACCAATAATGCATATTAAATTTTGATTGCTTCGCATAACTCTGGATATTTGCTCAAATGCTACTAACATTCCCGCACAGTTAGCATTCAGATCATAGACACCACACTTTTGTCCTGCATTCAGCATAGAATGGAGTTTTAACGCATTGGATGGTGCTATATACTCTGGTGTTCCTGATGAAAATACAATCATTCCTAACTGTGATGCTTTTATATGTGTCTTTTCCAATACATCTTTTGCTGCATTGTAGCCCATTGTCAACATATTTTCTTCAGCATCATCGGATATGTATCGACTTTTTCTTCCAGTCGCTTTCAAAAGCCCATTGATATCTTTGCCCTGCTTTTTGAAATGTTCAATAAAATATTCATTATCAACTTTTCGCTCTGGATGATAATAAGAAATCCCTTTAATCATTGCGTTGTTATTCATAATCCCCCCAACCTCTCATTCAAATCTTATAAATAAACTTGCATATATTTCTTACGATGTAATCAGTCGCCTCATAAATGGCTGCATGTCCCTTTCTCGGTACAATCAATATCTGACTGTTCTTTATGGCATTGCACGTTTCAATGGCTGCATTTGGCAGTACGATTTGATCCGCACTTCCATGAACAATATAAGTTGGAACTTTAATCTTTGCACATAGCTCCAAGTGATTGTATGCATTGGATACCATTAAGTCCTTATATCCAATCTTGTCATCCACTTTTGTTTCCATAAACAAGCGTTTGATTTTATTTTTCACTACCCCACAGGTGTCTATACCAAATAGGTATTCCAAAATATCTCCCGTCTTAAATTGCTCCTCTGGAGGTTCCTTCAATCCATCCACCAACGGAGTATTGGAACTTAAATCTCCACCACTGCTTAAAATAACCAATCCATATAAATTTATCTTTTTACGAATAGCTATCTCACATGCAATCGCTCCACCCATGGAATATCCCAATAGTACAACTCGCTTTGTAAGAATCCTTTTTTTAATTAACCGTTTTATGTTTTCCTCAATCACTGCCGCAAATTCAGCTATATCCTTTGGTTCCTCTCCCTTTGCCTGCCCATGAGCAGGTAGATCCATGCATAAACAATTATAGTTTTTAAACTTTTTTGCAAATGGTTCCATTCCCTCTTTTGTCATTGTAGATCCATGCAAAAATACCAAAGATATACCCTTACGTCTTCTATTAATAACTTGCCAATTTATTTTACTTACCCCCATAAAATATCCCCCTCCCCTTTCTTATATTATACAAAAAAAAGGGACCTATTTGTCAAATTAATAATCAATGTATTATTTTAGGTCATAAACGTATAACATGTTAAATTATTGTTAAGAGACTGTTAAAATTCAAACACCCTATACCTAGAAACATCAACTTAGTTCCTCCACCGCTTTGATCAGTTTCCTCACATCCTCCTCTGTTGAAAACCATCCCAAACTTGCTCGGACGGTTCCGCCCATTGTTTTTGAACCTATTTTGTCATGTACAAGTGGTGCACAATGATAACCGGTACGCACAGAAATCTGATAATCCTCATCTAAAATCATTCCCACTTCATCTGCACGATACCCTTCCACTTGAAAAGAAACAATCCCGATATGCTGTTCTCTGTCTTGTGGCATGTATAAAGTAACACCCTCTATCGGTTCCAACCCTTCCACTAACAGCTCTGTAAGATATTTCTCTTTTTCATACAACTTTTTTGCTCCAATCCGTTTTCGATATTGTAATGCCGCATACAATCCAGCAATTGCCGGTAAGTTAGGACTTCCCGGCTCAAATGCAAGCGGTGATTCTTTTGGCATAGAAAGATTTAACGAATCGCTTCCAGTTCCCCCTGCGACAATCGGATCTAATAAAAAACTTTTTTCTTTCACAAACCCGGCAATTCCAAATGGTCCATGTAAGGTTTTATGCCCCGCAAAAATAACAGCATCATAGGCATATTTTCTATAGTCGATTTCCAACATGCCAAAGGACTGTGCTGCATCAATAATAACTTTTGCCTGTCCTTTTGTTGTCTCTTTTGCCATAGTAAATATTTCTTCAATCGGAAGTTTATATCCCGTTACATTGCAAACGTGGGATAAAAAAACAAAATCTGGTCTTTTCTCTTGAAACAAATATGCTGTTTTTTCTAAATCAATCGTATCGTTCTCCACATTGATCGGTAATATTTCCATTATGTATCCACATTTTTTTTGTTGCATCCACAATGCACGCATGACTGCATTGTGGATATAAGGAGATACATACACACGTTTTTGTTCCGAAAGATGTATGCCTCCTATGATCATATTGCAAGCCAGAGTTGCAGAAGGTGTAAAGATTATTTGTTCCTGTCCTGTTGCATGTACCACCTCTAATAATTCCTCTCTTAGCGCATCCATCCCCTCTGTTGCCAGACGTGCCAATTGGTAAGAACCTCTCCCTGCATTTACACACATCTGACGATTTACAAAATCTATGGCTTTATATACGCTTTCCGGTTTCGGGAATGTAGTTGCAGCACAATCCAAATATACTTGCTGTTTTTTTATTTGTTCTATTTCTTCCTGGTTAAACCATAAATCAGTTTCCTTTACTCTCTCCATTTGTTTCACTCTTCCAATATCTTTTCAATCATTCGTAACATAACTGCAACTTTTTGATTGGGTTCCAAATAATCTCCATATGTATCCAATGCACTTTCAATCTCGTTTTGTAAAAATTCACTTGTCCCATCCGGCTCCTCTAGCGGCAATACTTTTTCTATCGAAACGCCCTGGCTGTTTGTAAAAGATAATTTTTGCATCGTATCCTGTTCCTCTTTTTCCCTTGTTTCCTGCATTTCTTCTACAATTTCATACATGGATTTTTCAAATGTTTCCAGTCCATCCGTTTTCCAGTCCTCGATAAAACAATCCAACACCTGTCTGCTAATTTCCGCTATAATTATACTTTCATCATAACTTTCCAGTTGTTCAATACAATGTATAAAATGTTGTGTCCGTTTACTATATACAACTTGCATCTTTCCACCCTGTTGTTGCCGTATCCATAATTTTAAAGATTGTAATAAATTTGCATTGGTTGCAAGTTTTAATGCCTTTTTCAATATGTTTACTGCTTCTCTTTGTAAGGACTGTAGATGCTGTTCCATCTCTTTTTTGGCTTCTGTCAATATTTGTAGCAATTCTGTATAACTGCTACAGGAAAATTGCGCAAATAAGCCCTCAAACAAAAAGTCTCTCACATTCCAATCCATTTTAGAAAGCTCTCTTCGCATATAGACATACCCTTTTTGCTTTTGTAATGATACTTTATCCAAACTATAGTTTCTACTACATTGTGGAAGTGCACAAAACCATCGATGCATTCCGTCTACAATCTGATATAACCGATTTGTTGCATTCTGTTTTTCCTGACTTAAAAAAAGCTTTTCTAATCCTTGCAGATAACGCTCTTTTTCTACCGTGGTCTGCTCCATGCGTAACGTATACTCCCATGGTCTCTCATTAATATTCTCAAAAATTTGCTCTGTGAGTATAACTTCCTTTTTTCCCAGATATACAACTGGCATCTGGCTCCATCTGGTAATTTCATATACAATATATAAAGGTAGCACTCCTTTTCTCACACCATAATGTGCTCCCATAAGAACAGCATACAGCTTTTTAAAATTCTGCGGTTTTTTTACAGCACTTTCCACAAAATCACGTATCAACTCTAATAACTTTTTTATGCCTACATCCACGATTTGAAATTCCTGTCCTTCAAATGCCATGACGCCGGTTCGTATAAATACTGCACGAAAAATGGTTGCCTCTGGAGAAGTTCCCTCCTTATACTGTTCCATATCTTGCTGTTCCAAAAATGCTCTCAAAAGATTTATTCTCGCCCTCTTAATCTGTTTGGATAAATTCTGTTTATTAATTTGTTCGTTATTAATAACTGGACTTCTATCATAATAACTTTCCGTAATCTCACTTAAAAAACGATTAAATAGCTTGTTTGATTTTCCTTTGAAAAATTGTTTAGAATCGTATTGTTTTTCCTTGTGTATGACAATGCAGTTTCCACATAACGGAAAATATTCTTTTTCTAATGCAGCATTTAATTCAAAGCACAAGTCCTCTTCATATAAATCCAGTTCCAATAAAACTGCCTGATTTTCTTCTGTAAATTCAGGATTTTTTCGTAAATCCCTTATCGCTAAAATCTTTTTTACAAGTAGAGTAGCACCAAAAGGCTCTTTGGGAACAATTGCTACCAATCGATCGTCCTTTACTTCAGCCAGCTTTTTCTGTATTGCTTCCGGCTGTATATAGGATTCCGAGATCATCATTAAGATTTTCCCGTCCGAAAAACTTTCCTCAAATAAATATTTCGTCCGAAATGTTTCCTGTAACAGTTGTTCTGGTTTTATAAATTTATATACAAAATATCTCGTGATTGCATATTTTTGATTGTATCGTTTCGGAAGTTCATACTCTAATTCTGATAACTTGGATAATTCCTCACACAATTCGATTTTTTGAAACTTTTTCTGAATCACCTGTTCAATTTCCTGCTCTACATTCACACCAACATTATTTTTAAATGCATAAATACGCTTTTTGGTACGAAACAATATAATTTGTTTTTCCTTCAACGAATCAATCACAGTTTCATACACACTTTTTGTAAAGCCGGCGGCATTTTGCAATACTTCATCTTGCGCAAACAAATCATCCGCTCTTCCAACCATCTGCACTAGAGCCAGTGCTTTAATCAACTCTCTTTCCTGTTCTGTCACAGCTTTCATCAATGCATATTCCGCTTTTAACCATTCATTGTGAAAGCGGGCATTTTGACTATCCGACTTAAAGATATTATAAAAATAATCATAAATCCTTCCGGCTGTAACAAATCCTTCCTCTGTGGTCCTCCCCTGTTGTACCACATCTGGCAGACTATTGGGTTCATCATTTGTAAGAAATGTAAAAACGGTCCTTTCATTTTGCACCGCTGCCTCACTAATCTTTAGCAATAAATATGCGGTAACCGGCGTAAGAGGGAAACAACCTTTTGCCACGATTTCCATAAATTCTTCTTTTTGCTGAAACATATTTTTAAAATATGGTAATCGATACGCCCCCTCTGCAAGTTGACCAAATAAAGCATTTTGTTTTTGATATGCACGAAACAACATTTCCTTTTTCTGAATTGCATTCTGGATTAACTCATAACTATTTCGCAAAGATGCCGTAAAATACACCTCTCGTATCCTACCTTCTACGCCCATATATGCATTTATGACGTTTCTTGGCAGCACTTTTTTATACTCTTTCATTGCTTTATGTGCCACCAAAATCACATGCAGCTCACTTTCTTTTCCACTATTTGCCAACTCACAAATGTTTTGTAAGTCTTCCATAGCCTTAGAAAATCGTTCCTTCGGATATCCTTCCACAAATTTACTAAATTCATCAAAGATTAAAATAATGCCTGCATAACCATACTGTTTTTGCAAGGCATCTTTTACCGAAGCATACAACGCTGTTGCATCCATTTGCACTAAAGGTTCAAAAACACTGCCCGCTGTAAGTTCCGGATAAAGCTTCTGAAATAATGTTAATGCGTTTTCCTCATATGCTGCTAATGCCTTCATCAAACGATGCACACTATATTTTTCCCGCTCTAATTTTTGTAATAATGCCTGATACGTTGCAGGATACTTCTGTTTCCATAATAAAACTGTATTTTGTGCCTCTTCAAAATATGTTGTAGGTGCCAGTTTTTCCAAATGTTCCCGTTTCAAACTTTCCTGAAGTGCTAAAAGAAAGGAACGATTTAAATCATTTTGTGTACCAGATACCAATACAGGAAGATAATATTTTTCCTTTTCCAACAGATTGTTTGCCAATTCTGCTATCTGTGGATCTAATTTTTTGCACCTTTCAAGCAATTCTACAAGATATGCTTTGTTTTTTCCCATCTGATTTTCTTTTGAGAGTAATGCAAGTAAAACTAATAAAAGGTGAGACTTTCCCTTTCCATAAGGTCCAATCAAGACAGAAGCACGCGTTCCCTTATTTTTACAAATCTGCAATAAATAATTCTTTAATACCGCCATTGCCGCTTGCGTAGGAATATAACTACTGATCTTATCCATTTGATTGTAATCCAATTTTAAATTAACAGATTTTTGATACTTCTTATCTATTTTAATCATTTCTCTTATGTCAAACATCTTTTCTCTCCCTTTTATTGTTGTATAACCGTCCGCCTCAAAAAACTCTCGCATAGGAATTCCTTCGTGATTTTTCAATGTCTATCACCATGGTAAGCTGCCTAAACGGTTACCTTTTGCGACATATAATATGCTTTTGCTACCTGCTGACTGCTTTGGTCTGCATTTTTATAAATCATATCCAATCCGGAAGTTCGATTGATCGTAATATAATCTTGTTTTTCCAACAAATCCAAACATTCCTGATATACAGCCGGCGATAACCCCAAAATTTTTTTTACGCCATTCTCTCCCTCATAGAAATCTTCTATACTAACTGACTTTTCTTCATACCAGCAAAGCTGCATGAGATACCAAATAATTTCTATGGGAAAACGACTCAAATCTGGTTGAAGTCGTTTATACATATTTTTGTTTCCATGTAATAAACCTAATCTACTCAAAGGACAAATTTTTTTATCCTCTGGATCACTCTTTGCAATCTGGTCTCTTGCATACATAGATAAAATCGCAGTACAATCCGCCTGTAACGATTTTTCACTAAATGCAACTTCCTCCCCTACATAAGAACGAAATGCCTGTTCCATAAAAGTGTACATTTCTTCCTTTTTAAATTCTTCCAGCACAAATCGGTTAAAGAATAAATACCAAGATGTGGCAAGTATCTGATTGGTTGCCAAACCTATGTGCATACACCAAAGCGTAAAATTCTCCTCTATATAAGGATCTAATTGGTAGATGATTTCTCCCAATTCCGTCAATTTCACTCCTTTTCCCGGTTTTTCTACAGTCAATCCTGTGGCTTTCAGCCAATAACGGATTGCTTTTGCCATATTTGTTCCCACTCCCAACACATCCGCACCGGAATGTTCAGAAAAAACTCTTTCATTTTGATGCACTGCGTGTATCCCTTTTGCAATCCATCCTTCTCGTATTGTAAATGTCTCATGTCCTTTTAATTTATATTTTACTTTTGCCATTTTTCTTCATTCCTATCGTTTTATCGCCAATACTTTTCGCATATAACATCCTGCAATAAAATGGTTGATGCAATGTCCGCATCGAACACATTTTTCATCCGAAATACTATACTGTACAGTATCCTCTTTTTCCCGTATGGTAATGGCATCCATTTTACAAACACCCTCGCAAGCAAGGCATCCCATACACATTTGATACTTTGTCAACTGACACTTTATTTTTTCTTCTACCGCCTTTAATCCTCTTGCACCACCAAAAGCAGCCTGATATATTGTTACCTTTAAATTTTTACTACCTAATCGTCCTTGCAATTTAAAAAGGACTTCTCCCTTTTTACTTAGGACAAATACTTCCCCCAATCTTTTATTTCCTAAATCAAAATTTAAATATCCAAAAGGTTTAAATAATTCATAAAATTCCTCTGTAATTGGTCGCTGCAAATTATAATTAAATGCATTCTCTTCTGTCACGCAAGGCGTAAAGGAAATAATCGATTTTTTTGCCATTGGCACACCATTTCCGCCCTGTCTTGCCTTCCAATTTCCGCTATCTACATATTCTTCAGGATCTGATTTTCCAATTTGTACAGCAAAGGATACAAGTAGCTCATGAAAAGAAGTATATTTTTCCTCCATATGAAGCCTGCACAAAAATTCCGACCATATACTATTGTTGGGACAACACCAACAACCAATCCTGGTATATCCCCAGCGATAGGCCTCATTAAAATCAATATTTCTTGTTAAAATATATAACCATACATCAAAATCAAACCAGTCAATAATAGGTGAAATTACCGTTTGCTTGGAAATCTTAGGACTATCCGATTCTTTTTCATATTTGCTACGACTGGCAGATTCGCTTCTACGTATTCCATAAAAAGTAACAATATGTCTTTTATGCCGAAACATCTTCTCAATCTGTCTGGTTATGGCCCCTGTTTTAAATACGGTACAACACCAACGCATCACTCGACTGGGTGGTCCTACCAGCTTGCATAGTTCATAAAAATCTTTATCTCGATTTCTTGCTGGAATCAAGGGTGTCTTATAATGTTCTTTTTTATATCGTTTTACATATTCATAAGTAGTCGGAAATTCTAATGTGGTATCTCCAAAAATATGAACGATTTTCTCTGTGGCACTTCCTAACGCCCGATCCACTAAATCAGAAACTACAGTAGAATCCTTTCCTCCAGAAAAGGAAACTAACATTTCCTTTTTATCATACTTTTCCCCTATTTCCCGGATATAAGAAATTGCATCCTGATCCATCTGCCTAAATCGTTCTTTGTTCGCCTCCACAAATCGTACTTTCATCTCTTCAAAGGCGTTATAATAGGCTGTACAAAACTGCTCCAATTTTTTCTTATAATACACACGTATTGCTTCAATATCTAATTGATTTAATGCACCAATTGCCACCAGTATCCTTTTTCCATTTCCATAATATCGATTTCCTGTACTATTCCAAACAGACACATTCTCTAAGTCAACATTCTCCTCTGTCTCATTTTGCTGCTGCAAAATTGCCTCCAGCAAAATTTTTTCTTCTGGAAAAACCGGTCTCATATCGGATGCAATACGTTTTCCCCGTTGACCACATCTTCCACATGTTTCGTTATAAGTAGGCACCTGACATGTTTTACACCAATACAGATCACAACGATAGGCATAGGTACGTTCCTGACAGTGTGGACAGACACTGGTATGTAATTGTTCTAAATTATCCTTCTCACAACGATACAAAACCATTCTTTTTCCTCCTATAATCATTTCCATCTAGGTAATTGTCAAACTCTGAAACTCTATTTATTCTTAACTTCAGGTGTAATATGCACATATCTCTGCAAAACAGTAACAGTTTCGTCATTGCCTATTTTTCAATTTATCTCTTCATAAAAATCATAAGGATTTATATTTAGATACTGACAAATTTCTAACAATTCCTCTCCCGTCCAATCCACTGTACTTTCTTTATCCAGCTTTTCCTGGGAAAGGCTTAATCGCCTACATATTTGCTCTTTCTGCATTTTTTCTTGTTCTATATAATCGATAATCCTGTTTTTCATTCTCATCTTTCTCACCATTTTCTGTCAATCGGATATTCGCAATCCGCTCTGCTACTTGCTCATAACACGATTAGCTGCTATCGCAGCATATCAGAAGGGTCTTGTACTCTTCCTGATACAAGCAGGCCCCCACCCACCACTGCGCTACGCAATAGAAGTGGAGAACTTTCTTGATTGTGTTAAAATAGATGTTCTTTCGAGTTTTATTTTTCTAAGGAAATACTTTACATATATTCCATATTATTTTATTCTTTTCACAAAAGAATGTCAAACTATTTATTCTTGTTTAAAGAGAATTGCCAATTGTACTGTTGACAAACAAAAAAACTATTGCTATGGTTACGTTATAGGTCGCATTTCCGCTACCTGTAGGGGATACATTTTCTACCGGAAGAATAGATATCATCCGCGTAGTAAAAAAATTTAAAAGGTGATTAATGATGAAAAATTATAAAATAGCAGAGGTTTTAAAAGAATATAGAAAAAGAAATAATCTATCCGTTTCGCAGGTATCGAATATATTAAAAGAAAATAATAATTATGCTGCACCCAAAACCATATACGGATGGGAAAGTGGACATACACAGCCAGATGCAGATACTTTAATGTTTTTATGTAAGCTTTATCACGTAGAGGATGTCTTAGAAAAATTTGGTTATGCAGATAAAAAAGACATACAAGAACAACCACAACTGTTACTAAGCGAAAAAGAATTAGAATTGATCAAACATTACCGTGAAAATACAGCAATGCAAAAAGCAGTAGACCGCCTTCTTGATATAGAAGAGGACTCCTAATTTTTAAAAGCACACATTTTTCTAGGACACACTTTTCTATAGCACAAAAAAGAAAGTAGACCGGGTACCCTCCAGTCTACTTTCTTTTATGAACCATTTATTCAATTTTAGGCTATAATATTACAATTCTTTACAGAGGAAGCAATATAATCGCCGACTGCATCTCTATCAATTCCTAGCGATAATGCTAACTCCCCATATAAATGATCTTCTGCCTCTTTAAAATAACGTTCATCCGTTACTGCTACTTTCTTGCCTTTTTTTATACAATCCTTTTTTCTATTATATAAAGATTTAATAACACGAACCCACTCTATACAATCACACGTAGTCAACGCATTTTTATACTTTTCTTTTCTGGTCTTATCATTTGCAACAGGAAGCTGTTCAATATTAGGAATCTCATGAACCAGATGCTCTGCTTCTGACTTTGTCATAATCTCACGCATCTTCACCTTCGTATTGTCTACTGCTGTGTAAATTCGGTTACCTTTTGTGTATACCGCAGATAGTACATAATATAGCTTGTTCTTGTCTGTACCTGGGATATCCATATGTGTAATATCCTCTACAAGACACACTCCGTGATTTCCATAATTTACATATTGACCTTTCTGAAACATTCTTGTCATCCTTTCTTTTCAATGGTTCTCTAGGCAATCGTCTAAGACTCTTTACTTTTTAAAACTAATTTCAATCGTAGAAATACGACCTACTATCTTTACATTGTAGTCCTCTAATTTAGATGGAACCGATAATCGATTATTTACATCGATTGATGGTTCAAATATAATACCATCCCTTTCTTTTGCTTTTAATGGTGGTTTCTCATCTGAAATATACAATATGTTATCCCCTGACCATACACCATATAATGCTTTTGTCTTTAGTTTATATTCGCTTGGCATATTTACCTTCGAATTCGTTACTTTTGCTTTTGCTTCTCCAATTGCAAACATCGTCCCCATCTCCTTTCCCTAACTAATAAGCGGCGATTCAAACTCCACATCTTACATTGATCCCACTTAGAAAGGATTTGCATGTGTAAACATGAATCTAATCCTCTTTTCCCTCACATCCATTACAAAGCAATTTTTAAGATCGTGAAGTGTAATTTATTCTTTATGCTTCCCCTAATCGCAATTTTGTAACGATTACACTTTTAGCAATCTCATTCTATATTAATTGCTCTAGTATTATTTTATCAAAAAAACGCATAAAAAGTAAGCATTTTTATGCGTTTTAACTATATTTCGTGATTTTACCTAACAAATCACTTTCTATATTTGGCATTTTTTACAATATGACTTCACGAAAATCTTATAAAATGTATAAACCTCATGTTTTAAAATACATGTTTCAATTTTTCCAAAATAATCTATCTATTCTTCGCTTTATATCATTTCTTTAGAAAACAAGAAAAGATTCAAAGGATTTGTCTGACATTTTTAATACCTATTTTTCAGTAATCGTTCCGCCGGGCAGAACGGTTACATTTTCTACAATTCCTTTTTTATTTCAGAAAGCAATGCATCAGAAAGAATATCGCTTTCTTCCCCTGGTTTCCATGTAATTTGCACAGTATCTCCTTTGTAACGTGGTATTAGATGCATATGAACATGAAAAACCGTCTGTCCGGCTGCTTCCCCATTATTCTGCAAAATATTTATTCCATCACATTTCAATACTTTCTGCATAGCTGTGGCTACCTTTTTTGCTACCACATAAATAGCAGATGCATCCTCCTCTGATAACTCATACACATTGGCTGCATGATTTTTTACCAAGATAATGGCATGTCCTTTGGATGCTGGTGAAATATCCAGTATTACTCGAAATCTTTCATCCTCATATACTGTTTTTGATGGAATTTCTCCATTTGCAATCTTACAAAATATACAATTCTCGTCTTTCATTTTTTTTGCTCCTTTCAAACACTAGTTGTATTTTACTAACTTCTATTGTAAAGTTTTATCTTCCCTCTGTCAAACTTTCACCGTCTAGAAGATGCGCATTTTTTCTACATTTTTGCCCTTTTTTATAGCATTTTGTCGTCATTTGTCGAACCTTTTTTCTTGCATTTTTCGACAGACTTGCTTACAATAGCTACATAACATAAAAAATTATTTTCAAAACACTTATAATTCCAAAACAAGGAGTGCCAATTATGCCACAGAAAAAAATACTCAATCAAATAGAACAGTCTAATCTAACCAAGTTTAAGAAATATCACAAAGACGAATGGAACTATGAATATAATTCTACTCTAGCACACTGCTCACATAAGTTATCAGAACTTTGCGAAAATAACACTGCACTACAAAATGCTTTGTCCGAATTTTGCAGTTCTTTCTATACAGAGCTTAGTGCTTTAAATGAAATATTTCGCACACAATTATCTACCTGTCTTGGAACCTACACTTCACTGGAAAGCAAAAATCCAAACCTTTCTTCACAAGACACATGGAAAAAATATTCTTATGACTTGGCAGAATTAAAGAACTTAATAAGAGAATATGAACTGTGCAAAGACCGTCTGCTCTTGTCGTATTCTTTTGTAGATATTATCTCGTTATGTGAAAAAATCAAACGAACTTTTGACGACACTGCACGCGCAAGACATATTGATTTTACTTTAGAAAACAATGTGGTACACCCTGATATTTTGCGTCACTTTCCTTGTGATGCTGAAAAGATGCAAGAAGCAATTATAAGTTTGTTAAAACATGCTTTTCATATTATTCCAGAAGTTAGCTATGTCAAAATTCAATTCGATGAAACCGAAGAGGAACGCGGTATTATTCATATTGAAAGAGATGGTGCTATGATTCCAGAAAAAGACTATATAAATCTGCAAGCCGGAAATCTATCAAAAGAGTTTTTTACAAAACACTTTGGTTTATTGTCCGTACGCCGCTTTGTAGAAAGTATTCATGGAAAACTTGATTTTTTTTCAGACGAAAAAAAGACTTCTCTTACAATTTATTTATGATATTATTTTAGGGGCAAAAAATATTTTGCCCCTAACTTTATACCTCACTATTGCTTTGTAAAAATCCAAAAATCACTTGAAAAAGTAACTGCACTTCACAGTAATCATTTCCTTATCACTTTTTTTATTGAACCTAATGCCATAAAAAACACAAGGACTTTGTATTGCATAACATTTTAAACAGAGTTGTACAAAAGATTTTTTCTATTTCCTTCTACTTAAAATCCAACACTGAAATCTCCGATCCTAGTTTTCTTGCCAATCAATTGCTTATTTCTTTTTTTATCTCCAAAACCTTTACTTGATGCAGTCATGGCATTAATAGAAACTAATAGATGAACTATATTTACTGTTACTACTGCCTTTGTCAAGAAGTAGTGGACTTTCTTAATCGTGTTAAATTTTTTTACTTAATTATACTCATGAATATTTTATCATACCTGGACACATTCAGAAATACCATCGGTATAAAAGTACTTGATTTTTGTAAAATAGTCTTTTTACAATTAACTCTTCACGAAATTTCCACGTTCTACTATCTTAAATCTATCTCCGGACCATTTTAGTTTAATCTTCCTTAAGCCTTTGTCGCGATCATATTCTTCATACTCCCATGCATCTTTACCACTTTTCTTCCATTCATATGTTGGTTGATTGGAATAGGCATAAATCATATTTTCTTTCGTTCCTAAATCCAACTGCACTATTTTTTGGTCTACGATACTATACATTCGATAATAGGTACCCACATCACTCATATCTTGCCCTATGAGAAAATCTGGATTTCCATCCTTATTATAATCTTCCATTTCTATATGAAAATATGCATGAAACTCTGCCTGACTATCACCCGATACCCCCTCGATTTTTCTTTCACTAACCATAGTATTTTCCTTGTAATATTGCAAATAAAATTCTCCACTATAACTTGCTTCATACGAATAATGATCATACGAATATGTTCCAGATTTCATAACTAACTCTAACGACGCAAGATCATCCACCTGTGCCGTGGCTAGTACCAATCCATCATTGTCCTTACTTATCTCAATTTGTCCCTTTTTTATTTCTTTTTCTTTCACATCTGTTTTTTGTGGGATATCTGTTGCCTTTTCTGTATCTTTTGATGAGGTTACTGCACATGCAGATAACACAACCGATAACGCAACTGTACATAATAATGCCGTTTTTTTCAAACTAATGACCACCTTTCTACTTTTCAAAAGTTATCGATAAGACTACGAAAACATTGATTTCTCTTGGTTCTCCTGCCTTTATTTTTTGCCTTTACCAACGCTTAAAAAATCCTTTTTTCACTTGTAAAAGTAATAAATTTCCTCCGCTTTTCGTTCCATCTTTATCATATAGGTTCGCATCCAACGTATGAGGTGTATATTTATATAAAGAATATGTTGCCCTATTTTTAACCCAAACATAAGATTTATACATACCATCAGATGAATTCCTATTATAATTTACATTTCTAAAACAATATGGATATTGATTTGGTGCTTTTTTATAATGTGTACGAAATAATTTTATTCCATATATTAACTGTTTGTCATATCTTTTGTATTTTTTTATAGTTCCCGAATCTGTTTTCCCATATCCCATAGCCTTAGTTAGTGTCTGCTGATTAAACAGATATTTGTAGTTCCCAATTGTTATTTTTCTTCCATTTTGAGAACAGATAAAAAAGAGTATAAAGTATCAGTCTCTTCATCCTAAACAGATTTGAGACAAATACAG